>ERZ894191.1049-NODE-1049-length-17653-cov-11.131890_pt1 | contig 17653 bp, 12 predicted proteins | sample MGYA00380282_ERZ894191 | MGnify/ENA primary metagenome ERZ894191 (study PRJEB32331, sample SAMN06328485) | human gut metagenome | biome: human gut microbiome; feature: stool | host: Homo sapiens | collected 2013-02-21 ...
AGGTCAAGGAAGTGCCGGAAATGCCCGATCCCGCGCTCTCCGTTCAGGATATGAAGGACTACGGCTACGCATGGGCTGGTGTTCTTCCCGCCGGTCAGGAGGCGGCTGAGAAGGCTTTGGAGAAGGGTTGCGAGGTTTACCGTCTCTATTCCGATAACACCGAGGGCTTGTGCGTAGATGCCAAAGAGATTGCCGATCATGCGGCAAAGGGCGGAATGCTCGGTATCAGCAAGGAAAGCTGGATGGCAGCTCTTGAGAAGGAAAACTACCTCAAGGCGGCGGAGATGTCGATGGAGGATGACTACGGCATGATTGATGGGATCATCAACAACGGCCCGAAGGAGGACAAGACCGCAGCGGTCAAAGCCCCCGAAACCGGCGAAAAGTCCTCCATCATGGAAAGGCTCAAGTCCGCAAAGGCTGAAAAGCAGAAGGAATGCTGCCCTCCCCAAAAGCACAAAGGAGAGATTGAGCTGTGAGCAGAAGTCAGAAATGGCGGCAGGAGTGGTCGTTCTTCATCGGAGACAGCGGACGCCGGAAGTATAACCGCTTCTGTGTCCGCTGCGTCCATAGCTGCAAGCAGAGCTTCCGTGCGGATCTCATCGCCTGTCCGCACTTCTCCCGGAAGGAGGCGCAGAGTGGACAATTAGGGGTCGAAAAAGCCTGTGATTGCAAGCCTCAGAGCGGCGCAAATTGACCATCCTAAGTGATTGTATTCCCTGCGCAGTTTCTTCTTTAGCGCGGAAATAAGTGTCGATTTCGGCACTTATTTGAATGCCCGGAAAACGAATCAAGAGCCTCTGTCGATGCCCGTTTTGGGTATCGGCAGAGGCTCTTTTTTGTATCTTTTCTGTAAATACCGCCGAAAATCACACGTTAATACATAGTGTCGCTATTAGCGTTTCTGTATAACTATGCCTCTAACCCATATAATTATCATGAGCGTTATAGAAAAGGTGTAGGTACCCGCTATGATTGACAAACGAATAGGTAAACGAGTAAAACAATGCCGGGAACGCCTCGGAATCTCGCAAGAAGAGCTTGCGGAGAAGACCGGGCTGACTGCAAATTATATTTCTACGGTTGAACGTGGTATGTCGTTTCCTCGCTGTGAGAAATTGATCATTCTTCTCAATGGGCTTGAGGTTTCGGCAGACGCGATTTTCTGTGATGTCCTAGAGCATTCGACAAGCTATAAATCGTCTGAACTCTCAGAGAAACTTGCTTCGTTGTCTCCGCAAGCGCAGAAGCGCATTTTGCAGATGGTTGAGCTGATGATCCAGCAGGAAACGGCAGATAATGGCTGAATCCGTCATGGGCTGTGTGATTTTTTCACGCAGCCTTTTTTCTTCCCTTATTTCGACAGAATATTTCATATCTCCGTGCTATACTATGTATTAGAGACATAGAAGCAGTCTCTAATGCATAGTCAGGAGATGAAAAAGAAAATGAAGACCTGTGCTTTTACCGGGCATCGTCCGCAAAACCTCCCGTTTGGTTTCAATGAGGAAGACGAACGCTGCATAGACCTCAAAAAAACTCTCAGGGAGCAAATCATCAATCTCATCGAAAATGAAGGCGTCACGCACTTTATATCCGGAATGGCAATCGGTGTAGATATGTATGCCGCCGAGATCGTGCTGGGGCTGAAAGCCTCCTATCCGGGAATTACGCTTGAAAGCGCCATCCCATGTGAAAGTCAAGCCGCAAAGTGGTCGGAAGCCCTGAGAGATCGGTATTTTGACATTGCTTCCAAGTGCGATAAGGAAACACTGATTCAAACCCATTACTCGCCTGACTGCATGGACAAGCGTAACCGTTATATGGTTGATCAAGCGGATGTTCTGATCGCAGTTTGGGATGGAAGTCCCAGCGGAACCGGAAAGACAGTCAGATATGCTCATCAGCAGGGTAAATCTGTTACGGTCATTGACCCGGTTTCCCTTGATGTCACACAAGAATAAGGCAAATAATTTCCCCTCTGAATTAAACATTGTGAAAACCGTAAATATACTTACGATAGTGAACACACATTGCACTGAACAGTGATTATTGGAAACGTGTACGGTGTGTGCTGCCCCGTGAACTTTTCCACGGAATGCACTGAGATTTCACGGCTTCGCAAAATGGAAAGCGCCACCCTATGAACAGTCCTTCGTTGGGAGAAAATTAAATCGCTGGAAACGGGAATGCCCCGGCACTGTGCATCTGGCACAGCGCCGGGGGCATTTTTTCATCACAAGAGGTCATTCAGAAGATTCATACACTTAACCTTCTGTTGGAGATTTGCACTCCCGTACACATTCAGGGTAAAAGATACATTCTTATGTCCGAGAATTTCAGAAAGGGACTTTATATCAAACTCCGGTATCTCGATTGCTCTAACTGCGAATGTATGCCGGATCTCATGAAACTTCACTTTCTCCAATCCGTTCCGCTTCAAGAAACGTGTGAAAAACTGCCGATATGTTCTCGGCTCGGTTGGCTTGGTCTTGCCCGTGAGGAAATAGTGATTCGGGTTTTCCGCGTAAAACTTCTTGATGATATTCATGAGAAGAGACGGAACAGGAATCGTTCGAGCAGAGGTCTTCGTTTTCGGCGGTCCTATATGAAGATACGATTCTCCTTTCTTCTTGTCGTAGATACGCTGGACGGTTTTGTTGATGCTGATGGTCTTGTCCGTCAGCGAAATGTCCCTCATCTGCAAGCCGCACAGCTCACCTATCCGGACTCCGGTAAACAATGCAATCAAAATTCCCGCTGTCTTCCGGTTCAAGTCCATGTAGATACACTGGATTAGAGCTTGCTCTTGATCTTTTGAGAGCGAAACTACTTTCTTGATACCAAGCTCTTTTGGGTATTCAATTAGGTCCCAGTTCAGGAGTGGAATAGCCCGTTCCTTGTAGGCATACTCCATTGACAACCGGAGAACGAGGATAACATCCCTTATCGTCTTCACGGTAAGCCCTCCGGTCTTATCCAAGCGTCCAGCATTGTAGAGATACGAAATGTAGCTCTGGATGTCCGCTTCGGTGATGCTGCCAATCTTGCGCTTGCCGAAATATGGGATCAGGTGATTTTCGGCAATTAGCGTAAAGCTGGCGTGGGTTGACGGCGTGATCATGGGCTTCTTTTGATTTAGCCATGTGTTCACAAGCGTCTTGAATTGTGTATTGTTAGTCATAATGACCACCTCCACGAACATTATCCGGTGGAGGGATAATCAGGGCATTAACACCCTCAAGTAACGGTCTTGAGAAGCGTCCAAAGCTCCGCTTTCCGGGCTTCGATGAGCCGTGGGAACATAAAGAACTACTACATTATCTCGTTGAAAACACCGACCGCAATAAACAATTAAAGTTTGGAAAAGAGAATGTTCTTTCCGTCTCAGGGGAATATGGTATTGTTAATCAGATAGCGTTTCAGGGACGATCCTTCGCTGGTGAAAGTGTTGCTGATTATCATGTAGTCGAAACCGATGACATTGTATATACAAAGAGTCCCCTCAAAGCAAATCCTTATGGGATTATCAAAGTCAACAATGGTGTTCCCGGTATAGTGTCCACTCTTTACGCTGTGTACCACCCCTTAAAAACTGTTGTTCCGAGGTTTGTTGATTTCTATTTCTCGAACGATCTTCGACTTAACAAGTTTCTAAAACCACTGGTTAATATTGGTGCAAAACATGATATGAAGGTCAATAATACATTTGTACTAACGGGGATGGTAGTTTTTCCTCCTTTGCGTGAGCAACAGAAAATCGTTGATTTTCTAACCATACTTGACCGTCGAATTGATGTTCAGCGAAAAAAAGTAGAAGCTCTCAAGAAGTATAAAAGAGGTGTCATGCAGCGCATTTTTCGCCAACTCCCTTCTCAGAATGGCGCAGAGTGGGCTTGTGTTCGACTTGGTGATATTTTCAAAAAAGTTTCGCGCCGTAACGCAGATGGAGTAATAAAAAATGTAATTACCAACTCTGCGGAATACGGACTAATTCCTCAGCGCGATTTCTTTGACAAGGATATTGCAGTAGACGGAAACACAGCAAATTACTATGTCATCGAAAATGGAGACTTTGTTTACAATCCGAGAAAGTCAAATTCTGCGCCATACGGACCGTTCAATAGATATACTCTCAGTGAACAAGGTATTATCTCACCGCTATATACCTGTCTTGTGCTGCAAGCAGATATTTCTCCTTCATATCTCGCTTGGTACTTTAAGAGCGACGCATGGTACAGGTACATCTATGATAACGGCTCACAAGGCGTTCGTCATGATCGAGTATCTATGACGGATGATTTGCTTATGGGTATTCCTGTTATGTATCCCAGCCATGAGAAACAACTTTTGTACGCGGATATTCTTGATGTGGTGGAGGCACGATTGCAAGCCACCCAAAAAACACTTGACCTTCTGAGTAAAACGAGGAACGGCTATATGAAGCAGCTCTTCATATAAAGAGCTGTTGCATCAATCCCTTTTTTATAGAAACAAGGCTCTTCTGAACACCCTCTTGCGTTATTAAAGCCTTTTCTATTGCCGAAAGAAATTTCACGATTCGCTCTTGCTCAACGATGGGGGGTAAAAAGACGCGCTGATTCAAAACAGTTTTACGATCTATGCCTTCAATCAGTCCTGTTGCCGATTGCTTCATTTTCTCAGAAAGATGAAGTGTGAGGTAAAAGCAAAACTCTTTGGTCATGCTTTCATGGGGGCGCAACGCCATAAACTGTCGTGCAATATGCACCTTATCTTGAGAGAGAAAGGCTACTGCGCCAGAGCCGGAGCCTTTGCATACCAGAAGTGTATCTCCACGATAAGCTAAGCACCGGGGAACTGTTGTCCACCTTGAAACGACCGTCTGTCCTTCAACAATGCAGCTTGCTCCCGTCATGTAAGGTATACCTTTTCCTTGCTCATTATAATCAGTCGGTGCAAAATCTTGACCAGATTGAAGGGTGATCAACTCGCTCATCTTATGACTTTCCCATCTATTTGTCTCCGCATGGAAAGACACTCTTTGAGTGAAAATACTCTTGATAGCACCTCTTTTATACTTCTGATCAAGAAAGCAGAAACAGCTATATGACAGACGAAATCCCTTGCAATAGCGGAAAATCTCTGCTACTGCAAGGGATTTTACTTTTGGTTCATACCGAAATGAGGTCTAAAAATAGACCTCAAGTAACGGTCTTGAGAAGCGTCCAAAGCTCCGCTTCCCGGGCTTCGATGAGCCGTGGCAGACAACCTTGTTATCATCCGTATTTGCAAAGAACACTCAGAAAAATACAGATGGGCGAATAACAAATGTTATCTGTAACTCGGCAAAGCAAGGTTTGATACCACAGCGCGAATACTTTGACAAGGACATCGCCAACAGCGACAATACCAACGGATATTACATCATCGAGGAAAATGACTTCGTTTATAATCCCCGCAAATCAGCCGACGCTCCATACGGTCCTATAAGTAGCTACAAATATACCGAAGCTGGTATTGTCTCACCGTTGTACCTTTGCTTTAGAGCTAAGAAAGAGATCAATCCTGCGTTCTTTGAATGGTATTTCCGGTCTTCTGCGTGGCATAGGTATGTGTATATGTCCGGTGACAGTGGAGCAAGACATGACAGAGTTAGCATAAAGGATGACACCTTCTTTGCTATGCCGATCAATATTCCGTTTGCTCACGAGCAAGCGCAAATTGCCATTTTTCTTGAGAGAATTGAACAGAGAATTGAAATGCAACGCGCTCTGGTTGATAACCTCAAGAAGTATAAAAGAGGATTGCTTTCCCGCGAATTTGGGCAACAAGAAAATGGCGATCTAAACAATAGATATGTTGGGAAACTCAAAGATTACTTTCATTTATCTTCTGGATCAACACCGAGCAGTACAAACAGGGCGTTTTACTCAGGCAATATTAGGTGGGTGTCCAGCGGAGAGCTGAAACCAAAGTATCTGTGTGAAACCAGCCAGCACATTTCATCCGAAGCTGTATCCAGTTGTAACCTTCGAGAGTATCCAGCAAATACGTTACTCGTAGCGATGTATGGGCTTGAAGCAGCCGGAGTGAGAGGAACTGCATCAATTCTAAGTGTTCCAGCAACCATAAGTCAGGCGTGTATGGCAATCCAACAAACCGGGGAAATAGACATTGAATACCTTTACTATTGGTACATCTACAATGGTCAATGGATCGGCATACGAATTGCCCAGGGGACAAAACAGCAAAATCTTAGCACCGATACTTTAGGCAATCTGAGAATCCACGCACCGTCGTGCAGCAAACAAAAGAAAGTGTGTAAACTCCTATCTCAGATCGATTATCTTATTGAAAAAGAAGGTCAAAAAATTGATTTGCTTTCTTCTGCAAAAAGGGGATTGTTGCAGCAACTTTTTATATAAAGAGCTGCTGCAACAGAGCCTTTTGCATTGTACGCAAATACGTCAGCTCATTTTCGGCACTTTTGATTCTTGCGCCAACAGTCTCAAAAACTGAAATCATTTTGCACTGCGTGTTGTAGTCGGGGTAACTAATTTCTATCTTTGAAATCTCACTTGCCTGAATGTGAACGACGGACTTTCCCTGCGCAATCCGAGCAATTTGCCCGTTTACGATATGATTCAAAATATAACTCATAATCCGCCCGTCAATTTTTGAACTGCGGAATATGTTGAGGTCACCTGCGAGAATTATATCTGGCAGCATAACACACGCTGCGGTTGATATTTCTTCCGGCGTCTCACCGGAGGTGGGAATGATCACATCTCCAACATGGCTATAATATTGCTTTTCTGGTTGAGCTTTGGTTCTGCGTATAACCGAATTTATTACCTCATGGTATGTCGTGTACAATTCACCATATAGGATAAACGGAGTTCCATCAGGTGTTATGTCTGCTTTCGATAATGGTGCGCCTTTTGTAAATGAGCCTAAATCGCCAATCTTAGCCGTAGTCCATGTTGTTTCTTCAATACAACATGAATCAGGGGACAACAGTGTGCGAACGACACCTCTTTTATACTTCTTGAGGTTATCTACAAGAGATTGCTGAGCGTCGATACGTCGATCCAAGGCAATGAGAAAGTCTGCAATCTTTCTTTGCTCGGCAGCATTCTCTGGCAGATAGTGCTTTGTGGCGAAGAACTCATCTGTTGGGACATTAAGTAATCCGTGATTTCTTGCCCCTTCTGCTGAAATCATATAGATTTCTTTGTACCATTTGTGTGAATCAAAGTACACCTTAATGAAGTCTGTATCGTACTTCTTGAGCGCAAAACAGATGTAAAGTGTAGACAACGCTCCCATAGGATAGCGGTCTAACCGCTTTATTGAACCGAAGTCGTAACCTACGGAATAGCTCTTGTTATACGCATATTCGCCATTTCTCAAAAGGTAATATCCGCTCATGTCTTTGCTTGCAACGGTTTTGTTGAAGTAACTGATCTGATCGACAAGACCGTCTTTTGAAGATATTGTTAGGGGTAGATCAGTTTCATTATTGCTGTTTTTCCGTGTTACCCGTTCTGCAAAATCAGACAACTTTTCTGCTCTCCACGGCTCATCGAAGCCTGAAAAGCGGAGCTTCGGACGCTTCTCAAGACCGTTACTTGAGGATACATTTGCCATAATTATTTGCCCTCCACGTCAAAGGGGAAATCCAGCCCCAGCTCATCAAAAAACGGTTTCAGTTCCGCATCAATATTCTTAATTTCAGATTGCAGCTTGCGGATCTCAGCGGCAACTTCATTCAAGTCAATCTCAGGTTCCGGCTCAAAGGTGTCAACATAGCGAGGAATATTCAGGTTGAAGCTGTTCTCTTCAATCTCTTGCATTGTTGCAACATGAGCGTATTTATCAACATCTTGACGGCGCTCGTAGGTCTCAACAATCTTGTCAATGTCGCACTCCCGAAGGATGTTCTGGTTCTTTCCAGCTTCAAAGTCACTGGAAGCGTCGATGAAAAGGATGTTGTCAGAGTTACCGTTGCGCTCTCTCTTGAGGACAAGAACGCAGACAGGGATGCCCGTACCAAAGAACAGATTTGCAGGCAAACCGATTACCGCGTCCAGAACATTTAATTTCTGAATAAGGTGCTTGCGAATTACTTCCTCCGCAGCACCACGGAACAGGACACCATGCGGCAGGAGAACAACGGCTCGTCCGTCCTCATCCATGTGGTAAACCATGTGCTGAACAAAGGCAAAGTCAGCCTTGCTCTTCGGAGCAAGTTTGCCATACTCATTGAAACGCTCGTCCTCCATGAAGTGCATATCGGCAGACCAGTTTGCAGAATAAGGCGGATTGGCAACCTGAACACGGAACTTCATGTCTCCGAAGCAGTCATGCTCTAAGGTATCACCGTTGTATATGTTAAAGTTGCGATACGGGATTCCACGCAGAATCATGTTCATTCTGGCGAGGTTATAAGTCGTGGAGGTCAATTCCTGTCCATAGTAGTTTCTCACGTTGGCATAGTTCTTGAGGCGCAGCAGCAGTGAACCAGAGCCACAAGTGGGGTCGGCTGCATCCTTGACATCCGTGAGACCGAGGCAAGCCAGACGGCAAAGCAATTCGGCAGGACCGGATGGCGTATAGAACTCACCGGCTTTCTTGCCAGCAGTTGCAGCAAACTGACCGATCAGATATTCATAGGCGTTACCAAGAACGTCAATTTTGGTATCATCCACGCCGAAGTTGATTTCGTCCAGCGAAGCGATGATCTTTGCCATAACAGCACTTCTATCTTTGACAGTATGACCGAGCTTTGATGAATCAAGCTGCATATCAGAAAACAGTCCGTCAAAGTCTTCCTGAGAATCGTTTCCGATTGTGGACTCCATCAGGGCGTTGATTGCACTCTGCAAGAACTCAATGTCGAAGGAGCGGTTTTCTACCATCTTGACCATCTTGCGGAACAAATACTGCGGCTCGATGACATAGCCGAGATCGCGCAGTGCCTCTTCGATAACGGCGGTCTTATATTCTTCGTCTGCCCACGCCTCTTCATAACCGATACCGTCATCCTTGAGAAGATTCGCCATATACTTCTCCGTCCTGTCGGAAAGGTAGTAGTAGAAGATCATGCCCAAGATATAGTTCTTGAACTCATACGCCTCCATGTTTCCGCGCAAGGCATTTGCCATTGCCCATAGCTTATTGCAAAGCTCTTTCTGATGAGCCTGAATCGAATTATCCATTTGTCTCTCTCCTTATTGGTATTTCTCTGTGTGCTGCCGGATGAAGTCAACAATCCGATTTACAAGGGAGCGCTTCTTCAAAAGCGGCAAGGGCTTCTCAATCCTATCTCGGATATTTCCTGCATCCATTGTGCCAGAAAACTCATATTCCGAAATAATATCCGTCAACATAGATGCGTCAATGTCCTCAGTCTTCGCAAAGGCAACAATCTCTTCGCGCTTTGCTTCATTTTCAAAGTCATTATATGCTGCATCAATTTCATCCGCACTTTCCAAGCCGACAACAACACGATCCAAGAACGCTTGCAGGATTTCGACTTTCCGAAGCAACTGCGGATTGTCGGTTCTGCCCAGCTCGTCCTTAATGTGTTTAATATCGTAATCCTTCTGTTTGGGATCGTCGAAATGGATGTTGCGAATCAGGTTCATGATGTACGCCACATTGATCCTGTCACTCTCCATCAATTCGATGCAGAAGTCAACGTCGTTCAGGACGGAAACAACCTCGCGGTCTGTTTTTTGCCTTGAGTAGAGCATGAGGTATTTGCTCTTGTAGTCCTGGTATTCCTGCTCGGACATGATAAGAGCATCCTGATCGAAGCTGAACTCAATAAAAGTCTGCAACGATTGGAGGTACTTTGTCAGCTCACGGAAGGTCACGACGAACTTTTTCTGATCGTCCTCGTTCTGCATTGTATCCACGGACTCAGGGAACAGTGCGATTTCCTTGAGCTTCATCACCATTTCGTTGAACTTCTCCACGAAGTATTGATAACCCGGAACAACAATGCCGGATGTATCTTGACTCTTAGAGAAAAGTGTCAGCGCGTCGTCGGTGCGTTTTTTGAGGTTGCGGTAGCAAATGATAATGCCAAAGGGCTTTGTTTCCTTCTCAACGCGGTTTGTGCGGGAATAGGCTTGCAGGAGATCATGATACTTCAAGTCCTTGTCCACATAAAGGACAGAGAGTTGCTTGCTGTCAAATCCGGTCAGGAACATATTCACGACGATGAGAATATCAAGCGACTTTGTTTTCTTTCCCTTTACTCGGTCAGAGATGTCCTTGTGATAAGCTGAGAACGTATCCGTGGAGAAATTGGTTCCGTACATCTCGTTATAGTCCTTGATGATACGCTCCAACGAATCACGGCTATGCTCGTCCTTGCCCTCGGCATCCTCATTCTGCCCGTAGGAGAAGATGCCGCTGATATTCAGGTCATGCTTGATCTTCTTGAAAATGTCGTAATACTTAACAAGGGCATCAATAGAGGACACGGCAAAAATAGCCGTATACTGTCCATTTCGGGTTTTTGCCTTGTGGTTCTGGATGATGTGATTGGCGATCAGAGACATTCGCTCATCGGACATATAGAGTTCGCCTATATCAATCGCGTCCGCGAGTGTCGGGTCATCCCAGTCGAAATCACCCTCCATTGTTTTTATGTATTCGATGTGGAAGCCCAGAACATTATTATCGAAGATGGCGTCTTTAATCAGGTAATTGTGAAGACACTCACCAAAGAGCATTTCTGTTGTTTGCGTGATTTTACCCTCAGTTTTACCGTTGACTTCAAACCGAGGTGTCCCCGTGAAGCCGAAAAACTGTGCCTTTCTGAAATGCCGCACAATGTCCTTGTGCATATCTCCAAACTGGCTGCGGTGGCACTCGTCGATGATAAAGACAACCTTCTCGTCTTTGTATGCGTCCATTACTTTCTCGTACTGAGGGCGCTTTACAGCGTTTGCCATCTTCTGCATCGTGGTGACGATAAGCTGCCTGTTCTTGTCCTTCATCTGGCGGACAAGGACATCGGTGCGATCTGTCACATCAACGGAGCCAGCCTCAAACTTGTTAAACTCTTCGGTTGTCTGAGAATCCAAGTCTTTTCGGTCAACAAGGAAAATGACTTTCTTGATGTTCGGATTTGCTGCGAGGATTTGCGCCGTCTTAAAGGATGTAAGCGTCTTGCCCGCGCCGGTTGTGTGCCAGATATACGCATTCCGGTTTGTAAGCGTTGCTTGACGGATCAGCGCTTCTACGGCATAAACCTGATAGGGACGCATGACCATCAAAATCTTATCGGTATCATTTAGGATAGTGTAGCGTGTCAGCATTTTAATGATGTGATCCCTTGCAAGGAAAGAAATCGAAAAGTCCTTCAAATTGGTGATGCGGACGTTATTGAAATCAGTCCAGAAGAAAGCAAGACTATACATCAAGTCTCTGTCGGAATTGGCGAAATACTTTGTGTCAACACCATTGGAGACAATGAAGAGCTGAATGAAATGATACAGCCCGTTGTAGGAGTGTTTCTTATAACGCATGACCTGATTGACTGCCTCGCGGATGTCAATGCCACGGCGCTTTAATTCTACTTGGATCAGGGGCAAGCCGTTTACGAGAATCGTAACGTCGTAACGATTGACGTATTTTCCAACCACGGTTGTTTGATGAGTGACTTGGAAAATGTTCTTCGTGTGGTCCTGATCAAAGAAGGACAGATATACCTTTGTACCATCTTCACGCTCAAGGACAAACTTATCCCTCAAGATTTTTGCGCTCTGGAAAACAGACTTTCCGAGCATGAGGTTGAAGATACGCTCCCACTCTTTATCGGTGATAGGCGTATCCAGCTTTGGCGCATTGAAGGCTTCAAACTGAACTTTGAAGTTCTCCACCAGCGCGTCATAATCAGGAATTGCGACTGTGGTATATTCCTGCTTGTTCAGTTGCTCAATAAACTGCTGTTCAAGAGCCGCTTCGCTTTGGTATGCCATATCTTCATCTCCAATACTTGAGGATCATTTGTTGGTTGCCAGCCTGTCCTCATTTCTATTTTATCATAGCAAGTGTCCCAAATACCGGACTTATTTTCGTTTCAACTGCAAAACCACGTCACCATCATCTGTAATTTCCATTTGCATTGTTTTTAGGTACTTTGCGATGAACTGTTTTTTCTCAGACGAACTCATCTCAATGCGCGTCGCCTTCAAAGCGGCACTGAACATCTCGTTGATATTGAGCCTGACGGTTTGGTCAATATAACGCTCCATTTCTTTGAAAAGTGCGCCGAGCTTGATGTCCTCGGCATTCCCAGAGTAGAAGTCATCAATATAGCAATAAAATATCCCTGCATTCAGAAGTGCATTCTTCAAGTCCGGTCCGCAGTTCTCTCGTTCAATCATAACTAAAAAACGTGCTTCCGGCAGAGACGAGATTAACCCCCAGTAGTCGGAGTCGCTGGAAACAAGAATAAAGGAATCGACGTTATTCTTGTAGTGTTCCTGACAAGTTCGGGCAATAAGCATGACATCAACGAGTGACTTGCTTTGCTTCACCCGTTCAATCATCATGTGTTCAACATGAATTGCGGTGAAGCTGTCTAATATCCTCCATGCGGAGGCGGTATGCACATCATCAAAGAGAATGATCGACGCAATTTTTTGTGTATACTCGTGATCGAGGTTTTTTAAGGTAGCACACAGCTTGTAGGGATCAGAGTTTTCACAATCGACAACGATAACAGTCTTTTCGCTGCTCTCAATAAACTCATAAATACTTCCTTTGATATAACTCCCCGCATCTGAGACTTTGCTATATTCGGTGAAATAGTCGTTGTTCCAACTGTACAGCAAGGTAACGAACTTCTTATCATTGTAAAGAATGTTGCCGACTTCCTCCGGCTGCCAGTTTATGTACATCTGATAGGGATAAAAAAGCAAATGAGAGTAATAAATGTCGGCAGCCTCTCTTGTACCATCTTCCTTCAAACCATCAGGCATGACGAAAAGTGCTTTAATGTAATCCCAATTTATCCAGAGGGGAAAGAGCTTCTTGCAGTTGTTGATTCTATCGCAAATCAACCTGTTAATCTCGACAACGTGTTGGCACAGTTTTTTGCTGGTGTTTTTGATGAAGATCACTCCATCAAGACTTAGCTGGTTTATGCTTTCCTGCGGAACATATTCTGGCATACTCAGAATGGTCTCATACTGGAATCTCATGCGTTCATTGATGCGCTTGAAATTGCGCTCAATCGCAGTTCGTACAATGCAAAGATGTCTTATAATCCGAGCTGTTTTATCGCTGTCCAACCGATTGTATACTTCAACTTTTGGGGCTTCATGTTCGTTGTCAAAGATGCGTTTTGGCACACCAATCAGGTAAGCCACCTTTGAAACGATCTCGTAGGTGCTGTCTTTATACGCTGCCCTGTCATCGGTGAGAGGGCTTGTTGCATTATCAAACACCTCATTCGGTATGGGATTTTCAAGTATACTCATGATTGCTCCTTTCCACGGAGAGCGTATCTGCTTGTTTAAGAAGCGGTGAGATTAGAAGAACGGCTGTCCAGTGCCTACGCTCTACTTTATCCGATCAGCAATGCTGTCGAGCTGCGCTGCAATTTTAGAAAAGCCGCAGTCCATGTCCAATGTCTTCACACTGATCTGATTCCCGCTCATTTGATAATCATTGTTTGGCTGAATCGCATCGTCTGTTCCCGCATATAAAAGCATACCGGAAACGACCTCATCCGGCGCGGCAGACCAGTTCTTCACATAGGTGAAAATCTGATACAGATTTCCGGAATGAAGTGTCTGCGTCATGTACGATGCCTTCATTTGCATATTGTGCGTGTAGTATTTGGCGTCGATGATGAGCGTTTTCTTTGCTGCCTTATTCGTAATCACAATGTCGGACTGCATCGTCGGCAAGAGCGTTCTGTACCCATCTGTGACTTGCCACGCAATCTGTGGAGAGTATGCTTTTAACTCTGGATGCTCACGCTGATAGTATCCGAGAATAAACTTCTCGTATAGCTTCGCCATTGTTTGATCATCTGCATAATCCATAATCTTTGTTGAGCCATCGGCTGTCGTTTGCAAAAGCCCTTTTATCACAAATCGGCAAACGGCTATCAACATCCGATATGTTTGATTATTGCGATCATATTGAATGTCCCAGTTGATACTATGGATGTCCAATATGCTGATGCCATCAAAGAAAATCATCAACTTCCTGATCTCCTTTTTTCTGGCTTTTGAAATACTTCCACGAAGCAGCAAATCCATTGTTGTTTTGATGATTCGGTTTGGGTAGGCATCAACCGAAAACTCATCATAATTGCAAATGAGCTGTTTCTTGCGAATAACCTGTGTCTTTATGGATTCACCAATTTCAAGTTTCCCACGGGGAGACGCAAGTGCTTCCTCTCTTGAAATGTATTGTCTGATTAAGCCTCTCTTTATCTGGACAGATACTCCACGGCAGAGAATAGCAGACAGAAGTTCAGCCACATTATCAAACTCTTCGGTGGCGACATTTTTATACCCTTGCTCATGCAGCACTTGGAACGCATAAGCCAGCATATAATAAACGTTCTGGACACGGATCATTTGACTACCTCGCGTAATGTGCGGCTCCAATCCTTCACTTTAACTGCCTCGTCAAACCAGTATTCTTTCAAAAGAGGTATCAGTTCATATTCGACAACAGACCGCATCCATTCATCGTTGATGGTTGCGTTTGTACAGAAATAGCTATGTCCGATACAGAACCCCTCACCAAGCGAGTCATCGTTTGCAATTACGTCGTTAAGCTGCTCAACTGTTGCAATGAGCCGGTCAAACTTCGGGTTATTGACTTTCGTTCTGTATGCTCTGAATCCAGCAGACGAAAATGCCGGAGCAAGCTCAAAGAAAGCAAAACGACGTCTAAGTGCGTAGTCCAGCATGGCGAGGCTACGGTCAGCAGTGTTCATCATGCCAATGATATAGACGTTACTTGGAATGGAGAACTGCTCATCTGCATATAGAAGCTGCAATTCGACACCGCGTTTATCACTCTCAATCAACATGAAGAGTTCGCCAAAAATCTTGCTGAGATTGCCTCTGTTGATCTCGTCGATAATGAAAAAGTATGGACGATCATCCTCAGCAGCTTGCCTGCAAAACTCGTAGAATACGCCCTTTCGCAGTTCAAATCCTGTCTCCGTCGGGCGGAAACCCATGATGAAATCTTCATAGCTATAACTCTGATGAAACTGAACCATTTTCACACGGTTGGTATCCTTTTCTCCCATGATAGAAAATGCCAGTCTCTTTGCTGCGAAGGTTTTTCCCACGCCCGGTGCGCCTTGCAGAATTACATTCTTTTTGGTTAGAAGCAGCGACTTGAGAACCTTATACCGATCTTCGTCCATATACACATCAGTCAGAAAATCATCAGCGGTGTATGGCTCGAAAGTGATTTCCTCATCAGCGGCATCGTCGAAGCTGTCTTCGTGCTTGTCTCCGTCAATTATGTTTTGCAGCTTCTTGACGTAATCTGTGTAGGACGTAATATCCGTCAACGTTTTGATAGCACCCTGATCTGATAATTCCCACTCGCCCTTATCTGTCCAGCGTACCTTTCGGGTATTGGCATATTGACCGCGTTCAGGATCAAAAACATATTCGCCTTCGACCAACCCGCGACCGAGGATCTGTTTTCTGCCTTTTTTAACAAAGACAACATCACCGGGTTTCAGCTCGTTTGCAAATTGCCATGTAGCAAGAACCTGATTCTTATATGAGCCAGTATCCCCGTAGACCTCTTTCATCTTTGCCCGCATTTCTTCCTTGGAGCTATATTCCATTAGATCGCCAAGGTCAGACCAGCCGATAGCCATAATCCCTTCGGCATAATCATTCTCCCAATTTGCGGAGCCATCACCCGCTGCGTACAGCCAATAGTGTGTTGCAGTAGCGTCGGATGAAAGAGCTGTATCTGTGTTCTCCTTCGGAATGATTCCATCAAAGATTTCATCGTCGAAGGATATATCAATGTTGTTCTCTTCGACGATCTTTTTGCATCCTCTACGAATGCTGTTAGACTTGTTGCCGGTTTGCTCGTAGTAATATTTAATGTTCTCCTGAGTGGCTTTTAGAGCATTGACCATTTGCTCCTGTCCGTAGTCTTTCCCAATGTGGACGATGAAGTAAACCGTAGTTTCAGTGTTGGACCTGCGAGTGTATTTTATGCCCTTCATCATGGACGCAAAGAGCATGATCGTCAGCTTGTGCGAGGTTTCTCCAAAGCACGGGACCTCCTGACACATGGCTTTTACAGCAGCGTCCATCTCCATTGTGCCATCATAAACCATCTTAGCATATTTGTAGACAATGACTTCGCAGTCATATTCATAACCGATATATGTCTTGACGCCACCCTTAGAATCAATAAATTCTTTCAGCCGCTTCAAATCTCTATAATACTGTGCAGTGCGTTCGTCTGCTCGATCAGACATTACTTCTTGTTTTAGGTAGTCGAAGATTTCGCCCTTCGCTTTCTCCATAGAGGCATCACTTTCAAAACACTTCCAGAAGGACAGCGCAATAGTGTTTTGATACAGATAGAACGCATCGGAAACATGGGTGCTGATAGTCGTGTCAGCCCAGTCCGGGTGAGTTTCCCGTAAGTATTCTCTGTATTCTTTTCGGACTTTGCTTATCGTTACGCCAATGTCCATCTGTTATCCTCCTTTTTTTGTAACAGTCCTGCTACGCACAAACATTTAATTCGTCTCCACTGGTATATAAAAAAGCCGCACGGAAAAAGGACCTATCAGTTGTCCGTCCGCACAGCCTCACAAATATCTCCGATGTCGCAATTCAAATAGCCGCAGATGCGCAGCAAAATAGAGAGGGACACTTCTTCCCCCTTATTCAGTTTCGTCCATGTTCCGGATGCAAGGTTAAGCTCTTGCCGGAAGGTGGACTTCTTTATGTCCCGCTCTAACAGGAGCATCCAAAGTTTTTTGTAGCTGATTCCCATGATACGCACCCCTTTACTCATCCGCTAATCATGACTTCCATTCTATTATACACGAAAACCTCTTTGAATGCAATTATCTCATGCACAAGTTCACAAAAAAGATGCAAGTTCTTGATGGTTTTGATTTTCAAAAAGGGCAAGGCAGTTATTCATGAAAGCTGCCTTGCCGTTTCTCTTTATTCGCGCTGTGAATTGCGTTGATACTCTTGGTCGCGCTCTGCGTTTGGCTTGAGGAAATCATCCACGTTTGCCTTCAATGTGTCGATCATCCTTGCTTCCTTTTTGAGCTTTGCGCGTTCATCGTAGAGCCGCTGCTGCTCATCGAGAAGACGCTGCTGTTCTGCTTGCAGCGTCTTTAAGCTCGGCAGTTTTTCATCGCCTTGCATGGCAAGCAGTGTACTCCGTGCCGCCTCAAAGATCACAAGCTCGGCTTCGTGCTTTGCCTTGAAACCCGTCTTATCTTTTTCCTTCTGGAAGGCGTCATAGACAGGCTTGAGGCGCTGATAATTGGAGATGTTTTTGATAAGCGGCTGGACTTCCCGCAGTCGCGCTTCAACGCCTTTCAGTTCCTTGCCGGTGCGGTCATAGGAGCTGTGAACATCCTCGACCTTCTTCTCAAGATCGGCGTATTGGA
>ERZ894191.1084-NODE-1084-length-17053-cov-11.471820_pt1 | contig 17053 bp, 17 predicted proteins | sample MGYA00380282_ERZ894191 | MGnify/ENA primary metagenome ERZ894191 (study PRJEB32331, sample SAMN06328485) | human gut metagenome | biome: human gut microbiome; feature: stool | host: Homo sapiens | collected 2013-02-21 ...
CGCGTGAGCTGACAGCCGAAACTGAGGTCGTAGTTTTTGAAACGCTTTATCGCGACGGTATTGAAATTGCAGTACATGCAGACATCGAAGATGAGGGTCAGACGGTGAAGATTCTGCCGCTGCATGGCTCCATTATGACCACCAAGGTAAACGCAGACGACCCGACAGATAAAATCTCCGGTGCGACGTTCGGCGTTTACTCCGATGCAGACGGTGACGGCATCTTCAACGCTAAGACCGATAAGCTCGTTGGCACGCTTCAGGAAGGCGACACCGGCGTTTATACGCTGGATTCCCTCCCTTACGGAAAATTCTTCCTACACGAGGACAAGGCTCCTGAGGGCTTCGTACAGGACAACATCTACTATCCGTTTGAAATTAAAGAAGACGGGCAAATCGTAAACTTTGAGACTGTTCCCGGCAAAGATTTCCCGAACAAGCCGATCAAAGGCACTGTCACCACCACAAAGGTGGATGCTACCAACCCGCAGCACAAGCTTTCCGGTGCAGTGTTTGAAATCTACCGCGATGCAGACGGTGATGGCCGCTACACAGAGGGTGTAGATACGCTCATCGGCCGTATGGATGAAATAGAAACCGGCTTCTATTCCCTCTCCGACCTTGTTTACGGAAAATACCTGATTTACGAAGCACAGGCTCCGGCAAACTTCGTGCGCGATACGATCTACTATCCGTTCTCTATCACAGAAGACGGCCAGACCGTGACGTTTGAAACGATCCCGGGCAAGGACTTCCCCAATAGCCCTGTTCCTAACCGCCCGAAGACCGGCAGCAGCCGCAGTGTTCTTCCCTACATTGCTTTTGCCGGTTCTGCTTTAGGTTTGACTACCGTACTTCTGGTTCGCCGCAAAAAGAGCAAATAAATTTTGAATAGCATTGCAAAAAGCAAGAGCGCCCGGATTATCCCGAGCGCTCTATGTGCAATGCAAATCTAGTATTTACTTTTTTGTATTTTCTTTATTTTGCTGTTCCTTTTTATTCGCAATTCTTATCAGAAAGGAACTCTATTATGCACAAACTATTTATATACGCAAAGCTGTTCCATATTGGCCTATTTATTATAAATCTATCTTGCCTCATATTCAACATCTATAAAATCTTCACTCACACTTCAACCAGCAACAGTATTTTCATCTACTTATTAGGAGCTATAATCTGCGCGCTCGGAACACTCATAACTTTCATTTTAATGATTCGGAAATTACTAAAATAAATTCAAACAACGATGCACATAGAATACACAATCACCCCAAGTGCCCTATACCAGATTTAATTTGTCTTCAATTCAATTTTACCCATGCAGAGCGAAAAAACCTACTATCTCACTTCAGTCTCCCGGATAGCAGGTTTTTTTAATGCAGGAAGACCGGTCGCAACCCCGGCGGGGCCTGCTAATTTAGTTTTAAAGGAAGAAACCCCATGGTATCAAAAGAGTTTTTTGAATTTATATCGTCACACTGCGGGAACGTAGTTGCATGGCTACTGGTTTTACTGCCATTTTTTCATCTGACTTTTATAATTGGTCGATTTATTTGCTATTTATTTCGAGAGTATAAAATTGTATCACAGGTGATAGGGCATGATAGCGATACACCTCTTTGGATGGTAGCTTTTGAGCTATCCTGTATGGATATTTACCCAAGCATTATGCTATATGCTCTGCTTTCTATGTTTTACTTTGATGTTAAACTTGGAGCAATACTAACAATGGTTTCGGTAATTGTATTTTTAATTTTCCTACTCGATGAAGCAGTAGCAGCGAAAAAGAATGTCGGGTTTTATGTGAGTTTCCTTATAATAGGAATGGTAGTCGCGACGGGAATTCTTTATCACTTTTTTGGTTCATAATTTTCATCAATGCGATTGAGTATATCCGCAACAGGTATAGTAGCTCTAAACGAACAATGAGGGCAAGTAAATTCCATGCCAAAGTTTTTGCCGTCTTTGATTTTTAGTGGAGTTCGAAAAGTTGTTTTGCAATGTGGGCATGGTAATGCCTTTATTTTATAGGATTTTTTTCGATCTCTATTGTAAATACATGCGCCTAGATGCCGTGCTTTATGTAACGTAATTACGTTCCGAAAAGCTGAAAAGCTTACAGCTCCAAAACAAATTATAGCTATCAGTTCTGCGATTAAGAAGTAGTAGGGAGCTGTATTGTGCTCAATAAAAGCCTCATATAGTATTTTCCCAAGTTTTAAAACTGCGTTTTCACCTAATCGGTTAAAAAGAAAATCCACAATAGTGACACCAGAAGCTACTGCTCCCAAAACAGCAAAAATTTCCTCACGTTTCATAAAGTTAGTAGACTTCCCTTTTTCAATTACATCGCTTGCGCGATATTGTCGAGAACCATTGTCATTTGAAATAGCGGTATTTATAACGATTTGTCCTGAATTTTTAATGTTGTTTAAGTCGTTTTTAATTTGATTTTTCATGTTTTACCTCGACCCCTACAATCATAGTATTTTGAAGAATTATCATAGATATTGTAGCGCACTCGAGTTTATAAATCAATATATATTTAAGAAGCCCATGCAGAGCGAAAAAGCCTACTATCTCACTTCAATCTCTCGGATAGCAGGTTTTTTTAATGCAGGTAGACCGGTCGCAACCCCGGCGAGGCCTGCTAATTTAGTTTTAAAGGAAGGAATCCCATGGTATCAAAGGAATTTTTCGAGTTTATATCGGCACACTGCGGAAACGTGGTTGCATGGCTACTGATTTTGTGGCCATTTGTTCACTTAGCGCTCTTAATACAAACTTTTTCTCGTGCAGTCTTTAATGAAGTTTTATGGCTAATAGACATGGGATTAGGAGGAAAAGGTCAATGGATCACAGCGATAAAAATTACTTGCATAAAACTATACCTACATCTACTAATATTCTCAAACCTCTCAATAATTTACTTCGGCATACCAATTGGAACCATACTATTTGTTCTTGTTGTCGCTACCTTCATAATTCATATTATCGATATTAGCATAGAAGATAAAACGCTTTCCGAAGATCTCCCCGGGATTATCCGTATGGTGATCTATTTTGTCCTTTTTGTAGCTATTATGTATTTTCTTTTTCTTCTTCTTTAATTTTACGTTTCTGTTCCTTTACAAATCTCCAGAAAGAATTTGGCGATTTGTTTTTCCAAAAGCGCCAAATTTCTATTACAAGTCCTACAAGTGCTGCACTTCCTATCAACGATCCAATACCAATTAACCAAGACGTTCCTAATGATACCACGAAACAGATCAATATTTCGAAAAGTACAAATAAAACTGCTACCATAAGATGTACGAACAATTTAAATGGCCCCTCAGAACCATATCTTAGTACATGAAAGGAATATAGCGTATCTCGTGGATAGCCCAATGCTTTGCGCAATCTATTATCTTCATTAGAAACATATGCACACAAGATTTCATAATCTTTGCGTAAGCGCTTCATTATTTTCTTTTCTCTACGACAAGCCAATTTGTCCTTTTCATCAATTCTATTTAGTATTTTCTTATAAGTTTCAATCTCGGAAATCATACGCAAAATTTCCGGATGCAAAAGCTTTTGGCTATCGTTTCTCTCCTTTACCATTTTCGTAATTTTATCTGTAACTTCTTTATTATAACTTTCATTACGGCTCACAAGATCAAAAAGTTCACAGCATAAACCAAATGACTTTTCGTTCACCTCGTCGTTTCTCTTACTGGTAAAACCTTTCTTAACTTGCCAAACCGCAAGTACTGCTGCTAAAGGAATCCCCACAATATTTCCAATTTGCGAAATAAGCGCATTGATTAATTCAGAATTCATGTTTTCACCCGTTCTTAAAAGTCTGTTATTCTTAAATAAAGTATATACCAGATTTAATTTGTCTTCAATTCAATTTTGCCCATGCAGAGCGAAAAAGCCTACTATCGCCGGATAGCAGGCTTTTTTAATGCAGGAAGACCGGTCGCAACCCCGGCGGGGCAACCTGTAAATTCAAAAGAAAACATCGCTTGACAAGGGCACACAGAGAAAAACAACTGAAAATGAGCTGCCAAGCCTTACACAATGCACCGCCTAACAGGACATAGGCGGTGTTTTTGTATGCAGACAGCGTTTTCTCTGTGTGCTGATATGGGCCAGCCGTGCGGCGTGGCCTAAATTCTTGTCAAGGAGGTTATTCGTGTCATGGCAGAAGAAAACAAGCATCCCCCTACCACGGAGGAACAGACCCCGCCTGAAATGCCGGGAAAAGCCCCGGAAAAGGAGCAGGCCGAGATCCCTGATGTGGGCGCCGGCCCCGCTCCGTCCGCAAAGGTGATCGACCTTTCCGCTGTGCGTTCCACGCCGGAAAAGGATGCTCCGACGGACATCCCCAAGGAGCCGGAAGCCCAGCCTGTTTCCGTCACCGAGTACAGCAAGCAGGAATGGAAAAAGCCCATGCCGGAGCCGGAGAAAACCAAGCCCAAACGGGGCCGCCCCGCAAAATCCGAAAAAGCTGCGCCTACCGAGCCGGGGGCCAAGAAAGAGACACAGGCGGAAAAGCCCCGCCGTGGCCGCCCGTCCAAGGCGGAAAAAGTGGCCCCGGAGCAGACCAAGCCGCCCAAGGCTGGCAAAACCCATGCAGCCCCCGAGGAAAAGGGAGCACCTCCGGCCCCGGAAGTGCCGCCTACACCCCGCGACGCTACCCGCGCCGAAAAAGAGGAAATCGTCTATCTTGACCTTTCCGACCTGCACCCTTTCAAGGATCATCCTTTCGGTGTCCGTGACGATGCGGAAATGAAATCTCTGGTGGAGAGTGTCCGCAACGGCGGCGTCAACCAGCCCGCGCTGGTACGTCCCCGTGAGGGCGGCGGCTATGAGATCATCGCGGGCCACCGCCGCCAGATGGCCAGCCAGCTTGCCGGGTATCGCAATATGCCCTGTATCGTCCGCAATATGACGGATGACGAGGCCATTCTCGCTATGACGGATGACAACCTCCGTCAGCGCGAAACGATTTTGCCCAGCGAAAAGGCTATGTCCCTGAAAATGCAGTATGAGGCCATCAAGCATCAGGGAGCACGAGGCGACAGCGCCGAGGCCGGAAAGCTCTCTCTTGAAAGCGTGGGCCAGCGCAACGGCATGAGCGTGAAAACCGTGCAGCGGTATATCTGGCTCAATGATCTTGTGCCGGAATTGAAGCAGACGATGGATGACGGAAAGCTGTCTTTCACCCCGGCTGTGGAAATTTCCCGTGTGCGCCCCAAGCACCAGAAGTATATTGCCGTGTCCATTGAGGGCCAGCAGGCTTCGCCCTCCAAGGGTCAGGCAAAGCGGCTCCGTGAGCTGGACAAGGAAAACAAGCTCTCCCCGGACGTGATCGACGGTATTTTGTGTGAAGAAAAGAAAAAGGAGGATCGTGACGTGATTATTACTGGCGCTGAACTGGAAAAGTTTTTTGGTAAGGAGGCCACGCCCCGGCAGATGAAAGACCAGATCATGACGCTGCTGGAGGACTGGAAAGAGCGGCAGCCGCCCGAGCTTGCCAAGCCCGACAAGAAAATGGATATGGAAAAGTAACGACCTCTGGCCACCATGACCAGAGGCTTTTTGCTGCCCCGATAGGATACGGCCCTTGCGGTTATATCCCCCGTCGCCGCCCGTAATCGAGCACAGGCGGGAGTGGGCTGTCAAGGGGGCTTCGCCCCGCCGTGTGCGGCGGCCTTGCCCTTGACCGCCTGCCCCGGCTGTGCTTTTTCTCCGGCAAGCGGCGGGGGTATATCCTCCAGAGCCGCCCCCTTTTCCAAGATTGGAAAAGGGCGGGGGAAAAAGGTTGACCCACTACATTATAAAAATGGAGGTTTTCAAAATGAAACGACCCCTTGCGTATATCACCGCCGCGTGGAGCGGCGATCCCTGCGAGGCGACGGAGCAGGCCGCCAAGTATTGCCGCGCTGTCTATGAGGCGGGCTTTTCGCCCATCTGCCCCACGCTCTATCAGCCGCTTTTCCTGAACGACGCCGTTCCCGAGGAGCATAAAAGCGGCATCGACATGGGCCGTGACCTGCTCCGCCGCTCTCATGTGCTGGTGGTGTGCGGCAGTATCTCCACGGAAAGCATGAAAAACGATGTGGCCGTGGCCCAGCGGCTGGGGATCACGGCAACCACGCTGGACGGCATCCTGACCGTAAAGCGTCAGGGCCGCCGCTGATATGAACGAGATCCGGCTGGGGAGCCTGTTTGACGGGATCGGCGTGTTCCCGCTGGCGGCGGTGCGCTGCGGTATCGTGCCTGCATGGGCCAGCGAGATCGAAAAAGCGCCTATCTCCATCACGAAACGCCACTTTCCCGGTATGGCGCATTTAGGAGATGTGACAAAGCTAAACGGCGGCGACATTCCGCCTGTCCACATCATCACCTTTGGCTCACCCTGCCAGAACCTCTCTCAGATCGGCAACAGGGCCGGTCTTGCCGGGGAAAAATCCAGCCTGTTCTTTCATGCGATCCGTATAATCCGTGAAATGAGGGAGGCGACAAATGGTATATTTCCAGCAATCGCTGTTTGGGAGAACGTCATGGGAGCGTTTTTTTCAAATGACCGGATGGACTTTAGAGCCGTGCTCTCAGCGTTCACAGCCGCCGACATTTCAATGCCTGCTTCTGGAAGATGGGCAGGAGCCGGAATGGTGCGAGGGCATACGCCCGATCTCGCATGGCGGCTCATGGATGCCCAGCATTGGGCAAGCCCCCGATTGGCACGACGGCAGCGCGTCTTTGTTGTGGCAGACTTTGGAGGACAATGTTCCCACGAAATACTTTTTAAGCCCCGCGCAGTGCAGTCAATTTCTGCGTCTGGCGGAGATTGCTGGCTGTCCGCCGCCTGCGGAGATCGAGGCTCTTTTATTGAAGCAGGGCGGCGTGTACCGATCACCAGACCCTTTCAATGCTACCGTATGCGGGCATCGGCAAAGGAGCGGACAGCAGAGGCGTTCCGAAACAGCTTTGGATTGCCAACTGACCCTTTTCCCACTCTGTTAGCCAGCGCGGTCAGCCCATTTGCCTTTTGGTATGAGGATGATCCCGCTGGGGGCTGTATCCGTTTTCCCACGGAAAGAGAATGTGAACGTCTCATGGGGCTGCCGGAGGGCTGGACAAAGTACGGTGCGGATAGTGAGGAAATCCTGCCCGCCCACCGCTACCGGGCGCTGGGAAACGCTATCGCGCTGCCCTGCGCCGAGTACATTATGCGCGGCATATACGACGTTCTGACAAGGAGGTGCTGAAAATGTCATCCCTGTTTGAAGCCTACATTACCAACCTCGGCAAATACAACGAGGGGCGGCTTGTAGGCGAAACGCTGAAATTCCCGGCCACCACGGAGGAGGTGCAGGCCCTCTTGAAGCGCATCGGCGTGGATGGGGTACGGTATGAGGAAATCTTCATTACCTCATTCGACGGTGACGTGCTGGGCCTGTATGACCATTTGGGCGAGTATGAAAGCATTGACGAGCTGAACCATCTGGCTCATGTGCTGTCTGATCTCGACCAGAGCGATATTGAGAAGTTTGAAGCTGTCATTGACAGTGGCGAATACACGGGCAGCGTCCATGACCTGATCAACCTCGCGCAAAATCTGGACTGCTATGATTTTTACCCCGGCATCGACAGCGAGGAGGCGCTGGGCCGGGCCTATATTGAGGAAATGGAAATGCTGGATGTGCCAGATAATGTGCTGCCCTACTTCGACTTTGAAGCCTACGGGCGGGACGTGCGGATCAACGAGGGCGGCCATTTTGCCCCCGGCGGCTATGTGTTCAATAACGGCGGCAGCTTTGTGGAGCGGTATCACGGGATGAAGGATATTCCCCCGGAACACCGCATCTTTGCCTATCCCAAGCTGAATATCCGGGAGCAGATGGCGGCGTATCAGGAGGTCATAGACCGTTCGGCGCTGAACGAGGAAAAGCTGCGGCTTCCTACCAGCCGCGAGGACAGATAGGCCGCTTCTGGTCACGGTGGCCAGAGGGCAAAGGAGGTGTAAGCTATCGTCGGAGATGAAGTTTCCCGGCAGACCATCGCCGTCAGCGTCAAGGCGTCCAAGCTGACCGCCCGTGCGCTGGCCTATGTGGTGGCCGCCGTGGGCCGGAAGATCGCCAAGGAACACCACAAGGCGCAGACGCCCCACGGCAAGCAGTGCGTGCGAAAGCTCATGGGCCACGGCGGGGACACCAACGCCATCGAGGTGGACACGCCCAAGCTGTTTGACAAGGTGGCCCGGAAATGGGGCGTGGACTATGCCATCCGCCGTGTGGGGGATCAAAAATATCTGCTTTTGTTCAAGGCACGGCAGGCCGACGCCATCACAGGCTGCTTTGCCGAGTATTCCCGTTTGGAGCTGAAACGGGCCAAGTCCCGGCAGACGCCGATTCGGGAGCAGCTCCGGCAGGCAGAGGAACAGGTGAAAAAGCAGCCCCAGCGGGAACTGACAAAGGAGGCGGCGCATGGTGACAGATAAAATCAGGAAGTATGTTCTTCCGAATATCCCGTACCTGTTCATCGGCTGGTTTTGCCTGAAAATCGGCACGGCGTACCGTCTGGCCGCTGGTGCGGGCTTCGGGGAAAAGCTGCTGGGGCTGGGCCAGACCATCGGCGCGGCCTTTGCCAGCTTTGCCCTCGGCCTTGCCCCGCTGGATTGGTTTGTTGGCATTGTGGGCGCAGTCGGTTTCCGGCTGCTGATCTACTGCAAGGCGAAAAAAGCAAGGAAATTTCGCCGCGATGCCGAGTACGGCACAGCCCGCTGGGGTACAGCAGCAGACATCAAGCCGTTCTTTGATCCCAAGTTTGAAAACAATATGATCCTGACCGCCACGGAACGGCTCACCATGAATACCCGCCCGAAAAATCCCGCCAATGCCCGCAACCTCAATTTCTGCGGCATCGGCTCGTCCGGCTCCGGAAAAACCCGCTTTTGGCTCACACCCCAGCTTTTGCAGGCTCATTCGTCCTATGTGGTGGTCGATCCCAAGGGCGGTGTGCTGGGGCAGGTCGGGGCCTTTCTCCAGCGCCAGGGCTATAAGATCAAAGTGTTCAACAGCATCGACTTTTCCAAGTCCATGCACTACAACCCTTTGTCGTATATCCGCAACGAGGCCGACATCCTGAAATTCGTGAACGCCCTGATCACCAACACCAAGGGCGAGGGCAAGGAGGGCGACCCGTTCTGGACGAAAGCGGAAACGCTTTTATATTGCGCCCTGATCGCCTACATCATTTTTGAGGGGCCTGCCGAGGATCGGAATATGAATACGCTGGTGGACATGATCTCCGGCATGGAGGTCAAGGAGGATGACGAAAACTATAAAAACGCCGTGGATTATATGTTTGACGGCCTTGCAAAACGCAAGCCGGATTGCTTCGCCGTGAAGCAATACCGCAAATTCAAGCTAAGCAGCGGCAAGACGGCAAAAAGCATCCTCATTTCCTGTGGCGCACGGCTTGCGCCCTTTGACATTCCGCAGCTTCGGGAGATCATGTCCTATGACGAACTGGAGCTTGACCGCATGGGAGATCGCCGGACGGCTACTTTTTTCTGCATCAGCGACACGGACAGCACCTACAATTTCCTTGTGGCGCTGGCCTTTTCGCAGATGTTCAACCTCCTGTGCGAACGGGCGGACAATGTTCACGGCGGCAGGCTGCCCCATCATGTGCGGGTACTGTGGGACGAGGCGGCCAATACGGGACAGGTGCCCCAGCTTGAAAAGTTGGTGGCCGTCATCCGCTCCCGTGAGATCAGCCTGTGCCTGCTGTATCAGCAGTTGGCCCAATGCAAGGCCATCTACGATAAGAACGCGGAAACCATCCTCGGCAACATGGATAGCGTGCTGTTCCTCGGTGGCCGTGAAGCCAGCACCATCAAGGAAATTTCCGAAAACTGGCTGGGAAAGGCCACCATCTCCATGCAGACCGAGGGCCGTTCACGGGGCCAGTCCGAAAGCTACAGCCAGAACACCCAGCGGCTGGGGCGGGAGCTGATGACCCCCAGCGAGCTTGCCACCATGCCCGGAGATCGGTGTATTTTGCAGCTTCGAGGGCTGCCGCCGTTCTACTCCAAGAAGTACGATTTGAAGCAGCATCCCAACTACAAATACACCGCCGAGGCCGACAAGGTGAAAAACGCTTTTGACCTCAACAGCCTTGTGACACGGCGGATGGACAAGCTCAACCCCAACGAAACCTATACCGTTTACAAGGTGGACGTGCCGGATGAGGCGATCACAGGCGAGGACGAGGACATCCTCAACTATGACGACCTCGACGACCCGGACGCCTTTGTATAACCTCTGGCAAAAAGGGCTCCCGCAAAATCGGAGATTTTGTGGGAAGAGGAGCCGCAGCGAAATGAGTGATTTTTCGCGCTTGCGCGGAAATGAACGATATGAAGTTTGCGGCGACGAGTCCAGAGGATCAGCTGCCGCCAGAAATGGCGGCTTTTTTCATGGCCGGGGCGTTGCCCCCCGGAGAAATGGAGGACTTATGCAGTTTTTTGCTTCTGCCGTTACTACCCTGCAAACTCTCGTCGTGGCGCTGGGCGCTGGCCTTGCCGTGTGGGGCGTGGTCAATCTGCTGGAGGGCTACGGCTCGGATAACGCAGCGGCCAAAAGCCAGGGCATCAAGCAGCTCATGGCGGGCGGCGGCATCATCGTGCTGGGCACGACCCTGATCCCTCTGCTGTCTACCCTGTTTTAAGGGTAGCTGCCGATGGGTATTCTCACCGAATGGATCACGGAATGGCTCAAAGGGCTTTTGATCGAGGGCATCATGGGAAACCTCGAGGGGCTGTTTGACACGGTGAATACCCGCGTCGGGGAAATATCCGTACAGGTGGGGACTACCCCGGCGGCATGGAACGCCGGGGTGTTCTCCCTGATACGGCAGCTTTCCGAAACGGTGATATTGCCGATTGCCGGATTGATCCTGACCTTCGTTGCCACCTATGAGCTGATCCAGATGATACTGGAAAAGAACAATATGCACGAGTTCGATGTGGCGAATATCTACAAATGGGTATTCAAAACCACTTGTGCCATCCTGATCCTGTCCAACACGTTCAATATCGTCATGGCAGTCTTTGACGTGTCCCAAAGCGTGATCGCAAGCGCGGCGGGCATCGTCACAGGCGCAACCAACATCACGCCGGATATGCTGGCCGATCTGGAAATGACCCTTGAAATGATGGAGCTTGGCCCTCTGCTGGGCCTGTTCCTGCAATCGTTCCTCATTAAGTTTACCATGCTGGCGCTGAACATTTTTATTTTCGTGATCGTATATGGCCGCATGATCGAGATATATCTGCTGACCAGTTTAGCCCCCATCCCCGTGGCGACGCTCTCCAACCGGGAGCTTGGCACGATGGGCCAGAATTATCTGCGCTCCCTGTTTGCCGTGGGCTTTCAGGGTATGCTGATCCTCGTCTGCGTGGCGATCTATGCGGTGCTCATTCAGGGGATCGCCACAAGCGGAGATCCCATCGGCGCGATTTGGGGCTGCATCGGCTATACGGTGCTTCTGTGCTTCATGCTGATGAAAACCGGGGCGATCTCCAAAAGCATCTTCAGCGCCCATTGAGAAAGGAAAGGTGATCTTATCGCTGATACCGCCGCTTCTGGTCACGGTGGCCAGAGGCCGATCCAGGAGGGCCTGCACCTCTCCGACGGCATTGAGGGCCTGCGTTCCCTGCCGAAGCATAGCGTGGATATGCTTCTGACCGATCCGCCCTACGGCACGACCCGGAACTTTTGGGATGTGCCGCTGCCGCTCCCGGAACTGTGGGAGGCGGTGAAATGGGCCGTCAAGCCGGAGGGCGCGGTGCTGTTTTTCGCACAATGCCCCTATGACAAGGTGCTGGGCGCGTCCAACCTCGCCATGCTCCGTTATGAGTGGGTATGGTACAAAAGCCGCTGCACGGGTTTTCTCAATGCCCGCCGCGCTCCGCTGAAAAAGACGGAGAATATTCTGGTGTTCTACCAGAAGTCCCCGGCCTACTTTCCGCAGTTTGAACAGGGCAAGCCGTACAAGAAAATTCACCGTTGCAGCGGGAACAGCCCCAACTACGGAAAGTTTGAACGCACCAGCGGCGAGTCCGATGGGCAGCGCTTTCCGGGGAATATGCTGGCGTTTCCCACGGTGACAACCACCGTACATCCCACGCAGAAGCCCGTGGCCCTGTGCGAGTACCTGATCCGCACCTACACACGCCCCGGCGAGGTGGTGGCGGACATCTGCGCTGGCTCCGGCACAACTGCCGTGGCCGCGCTGAACACGGGCCGCCGCTTCGTCTGCTTTGAAACCGCCCCGGCCTTTTACGGCCCCGCCACGGAGCGCATCCGGCGGGCGCAGGAGGCTGTGGCATCTGGCAGGAAAGGAGAATGATGACAGGAACCTACGAAATTATTTACGCCGATCCCCCGTGGCGCTACTCCGCAAAGAAAGTGCAGGGGGCGGCAGAAAACCATTACCCCACCATGAGTATTGATGAATTGTGCGCGCTACCTGTGGCCGAGCTTGCGGCCAAGGACAGCGCCCTTTTCATGTGGGCCACGTTCCCACAGCTCCCGGAGGCCCTGCGGCTCATCCGTGCGTGGGGCTTCACCTATAAAAGCGTCGCTTTTGTCTGGCTCAAAAAGAACAAAAAGGCGGATAGCTGGTTTTATGGGCTGGGCTTCTGGACGAGGGCCAACGCCGAGGTTTGCCTGCTGGCGACCAAGGGACACCCCAAGCGGCAGGCCGCCGACATTCACCAGTTTATCATTTCGCCCATCGAGGCCCACAGCAAGAAGCCGGACGAAACGCGGGACAAAATTGTTGCCCTCATGGGCGACAGGCCCCGCGTGGAGCTGTTCGCACGGCAGACCCCTCCCGGCTGGGACGTGTGGGGCAACGAGGTGGAGCCGACAGCGGGCCTCTGGTCACGGTGGCCAGAGCCTGACGGAAAGGAGGACGTTTCTTGCCCTATGTGAATGTTCCCAACGATCTTTCCAAGATCAAGACGAAAATTGCCTTTAACCTCACGCGCCGCCAGCTTATCTGCTTCGGCGGCGCGGCTGCCGTGGGTATCCCCGTGTATCTGCTGACCCGCCATGCGCTGGGCGGCACCGGGGCGATGTTCCTGATGATCGCGCTCATGCTCCCGGCCTTTTTCATGGCGATGTATGAGCGTGACGGCCTGCCCTTTGAAAAGGTGGTGCGGAATATCATCCGGGCCAAGTTCCTGCGGCCCGGTGTGAGGCCCTATCAGACACAGAATATCTACGCCCCGTTTGCGGGAAAGGAGGTCACACAGCTTGATCAAAAGCTCCAAGAAGTCAAAAAGCCTGACGCGGGCCGGTAATCGTCCGGCGACCATATCGGCCCAGCAGACCATTCCCTATGTGCGGATGCTGCCGGACGGCATTTGTCAACTCCCCGGAGGTGTTTACACAAAAACGCTGGAATATGAGGACATCAACTATTCCGTTGCGTCCGCCGAGGATCAGACAGCTATTTTCGGCGGCTGGAGTTCATTCCTCAACTACTTTGACAGTTCGCTGCCGTTCCAGCTTTCCTTTGTCAACCGCCGCAGCCGCTCCGGGAGTCGCTACAAGGTGAATATCTCCGAGGCGGATGACCGCTTCAACAGCGTCCGCACGGAATACACGGGGATGCTGAAAAACCAGATCGCCAAAAGCAACAACGGTATCGAACGGGCCAAGTACGTCACCTTTTGCATCCCCGCTGAAAATGTGGCCGCCGCTCGTCCCCGTCTGGAACGTGTAGAGGCGGACGTAATCGGCAACTTTAAGCGGCTGGGGGTACAGAGCCAGCCCCTTGACGGGCGGGAGCGTCTGGCCCTGCTGCACGGCCAGCTTCACCCCGGCAGCCGGGAGCCGTTCCGCTTCAAGTGGGCGGACATCGCCCATACGGGCATGGGAACGAAAGACTTTATCGTGCCGGACAGCTTTGACTTCCGCCAGAGCCGCTCGTTCCGCGTAGGCCAGACATGGGGCGCAGCGTCTTATTTGCAGATCATGGCGTCGGAGCTGTCGGACAAGCTGCTGTTGGAGATTTTGGAGCTGGACGCCGAGCTGACTGTCACCATGCACATTCAGACGGTGGATCAGGTCAAGGCTATTAAAACAGTCAAGGGAAAAATCTCTGATATTGACAAGATGAAGGTGGAGGAGCAGCGCAAGGCCACCCGCGCCGGATATGACCCTGACATTCTCCCGCCCGATCTCGTCACCTTTTCCAAGGATGCCGCCGAGCTGCTGGCCGACCTGCAAAGCCGCAACGAGAGAATGTTCCTCTTGACGTTCCTGATCGTCAACACCGCCCCCACGCGGGAGCGGCTGGAAAACGACATTTTCACCGTGAACGGCATCGCGCAGAAATATAACTGCGCTGTCAAGCGGCTGGACTGGCAGCAGGAGCAGGGCTATATGTCCTCGCTGGCCCTCGGCTACAACGGCATTGAAATTCAGCGCGGCATGACCACCAGCTCCACGGCCATCTTCGTCCCCTTTATGACGCGGGAGCTTCGCATGGATGGCCCGTCCCTCTACTACGGCATGAACGCCCTGTCCCATAACGTCATCATGGCTGACCGCAAAAAGCTGAAATCCGCCAACGGTCTTTACCTCGGCTCCACGGGCAGCGGCAAGAGCTTTGCCGCCAAGCGTGAATTGCTGAACGTCTTTCTTGCCATCCCGCAGGATCGCATCATCGTGGTTGACCCGATGGGCGAATATGCCCCGCTGGTGGAGCGGCTGGGCGGTCAGGTCATCGAGATCGCGCCGGACAGCCCCAACCACATTTCCCCGATGGATGTTCAGATGGACATGGGCGGCGGGGACAGCCCCCTGTCCCTGAAAGCGGATTTTCTGCTGTCGCTGTGTGAGCTGGTGGTGGGAGGCCGGGATGGTTTGCAGCCCATCGAGAAAACCGTCATTGACCGCTGTGTGCGTCAGGTGTACCGGGAAATGGCGCTTGGGCTGGAAACGGCCAAAACGCCGCTGCTCCAAGATTTGTATGAGGAGCTGCTGCGCCAGCCGGAGCCGGAGGCCAAGCGGATCGCCACAGCGCTGGAGCTATACTGCACAGGCTCCCTCAACCTCTTTAACCATCCTACCAACGTCAACCTCAATTCCCGCGTGGTGTGCTTTGTGCTGAAAGGCATGGGCGAAAACCTCCGCAAGATTGCCATGCACATCACCAACGATTTTGTCACCTCTGCGGTGGGAATCAACTTCAAAAACGGCGTGGCGACATGGTGCTATTTTGACGAGTTCCATATTCTGCTCCGCGATCCGCTGACCGCCAGCTACTTCGTGACCGTCTGGAAGATGCTCCGCAAACAGGGCTGCGTCCCCTCGGCCCTGACGCAGAACGTGAAAGACCTACTGGCCAGCCGGGAGATCGAGAACATTCTGGACAACACGGATTTTATGATCCTGCTGTCGCAGGCGCAGAGTGACCGCACCATTCTTGCCAAGCAGATCGGCATTTCAGAGCACCAGCTATCGTATATCACGCAGTCCAACTCCGGCGAGGGCCTGCTGTTCTATGGCAGCGTCACCATCCCGTTTGTTGACCGCTTCCCCCGTGGCGAGATCTACGACCTGCTGACCACCAAGCCGGAGGACGCCGCCAATGGAAAACAGGCAGAATAAGCCGCCCAAGGGCGGGGCTGCTTCTGGTCACGGTGGCCAGAAGTTCCATACCGACAGCGAACAGGCCAAGCTCCACAAGTCCAAGCTCCGCATGGAGAGCCGGGAGGAACGGCTGAACAAGGCCCGTGAAAGGCTGGCAAAGCAGAAGCCGCCGAAAAAGCCCGGCCCCATCAAGCGGATCGCACGGATCGCCGGACACGAAACCCACGCTTTTCTGCACGGAAAGGTGTATCAGGAGGAGCGCGACAATGTAGGCGTGGAGGGCGGTCATTTTGTGGAGCGTTCCGGCGAGGCCGCGCTGCACTATGGGCGGCACAAGGTACGCAGGGCCATCCGGGAGCACCCGGCCAAGGCCGCCGCCCGTGCGGAGTCCCGGTACATCAAGGCCACGGCGGACTACCATTCCCGCAAGTTCGCACAGGAGCAGCCGGAGGCGCAGAGCGCCGCCACCCGGTTATGGCACCGCCACAAGCTGAAACGGGAGTATCAGCGCAAGGCGCGGGAAACCGCCAAGCAGACCGCCAAGGCCGCCGAACAAACCGCGTCGGCCATGGAGCGGTTTGTCCGGGAAGCGGCGGCGTTCGTCAAGCGGCATCCCGTGGGGACGCTGCTTGCGCTGGGCTGCCTGCTGGTGGTGCTGACCCTGCAATCGTGTATGTCCTCGATGGTTTCCGTGGGAAACAGCACCCTTGCGGCCATCGCCGCCAGCACCTATAAGGCGGAGGACGCGGATATGCTGGGGGCCGAGGCCGCCTACTGCGCTTTGGAGGACGAGCTGCAACGCTACCTCGACACCTACACCCGCACCCACGATTACGACGAATACCATTTTGACCTCGACACCATTGAACACGATCCCTATGTACTGATCTCCATGATCTCCGCGCTCCATGAGGGCGCGTGGACGCTGGACGAGGTGCGCGGGACGCTGCAAGACCTCTTTGACCGCCAGTACGTTTTGACCGAGGATGTGGTGGTGGAGGTGCGCTACCGTACCGTTACCCGGACGGACAGCGAGGGCAACGACTATGAGGTGGAGGTGCCGTACAACTATTACATCTGCTATGTCACGCTGGAAAACTTCAATCTCTCCCACGTCCCGGTTTACATGATGTCCGAGGAGCAGCTTTCCATGTATGCCCTGTATATGTCCACGCTGGGGAACCGGCCCGATCTGTTCCCCTCGTCCGGCTATATCGGGAAATACATCACCAACCGCCCGCCGGAGCATGAAGTCCCGGAGTCCTATCTGGACGATGAAACCTTTGCCGCCATTCTGAAAGAAGCGGAAAAGTATCTCGGTTTCCCCTATGGTGCAACTTGTTCCCAACTGAAAAGGTTGGGCACCTGTCCAATGATTGGAG
>ERZ894191.1098-NODE-1098-length-16841-cov-16.668414_pt1 | contig 16841 bp, 16 predicted proteins | sample MGYA00380282_ERZ894191 | MGnify/ENA primary metagenome ERZ894191 (study PRJEB32331, sample SAMN06328485) | human gut metagenome | biome: human gut microbiome; feature: stool | host: Homo sapiens | collected 2013-02-21 ...
TTTTATATGAAAGAGTAAACCTTTACTGTGCGGGAGTAAATTCCACCACCAAATGGTGGTGGAATTTAAAATTTCATTTTTGGTGGGGGTAAGCGGTATCTTTCTTTGCTTGTAATCGTTTCAAAAGAATTATATAATAGGCATATATGATTTTAGGAGAAGAAAGTATGGCACAGACTATAAGTATCGGAAAACAGGATTTTCTATACCCTCTTTGCCTGGCTCCGGATAAAAGATCAAGGAAACCATTGGAAGAAATCATTGAGTACAGATAGGGAAACTCAAGATATTAGATCAATTTAAAGGAGGATATTGCATGCACAACGAAAATTATTCTATTATATTCAGCAGTATGACAGGCAACACACGTAAGCTGGCTGATAAAATTCATGAAATCCTGCCAAAGGAGAGCTGTGATTATTTTGGCACGGCTGATGCGCAGGGGACAGAATCCGAATTGCTATACATTGGATTTTGGACGGACAAGGGAAACGCGGATAGCGATACATTAGATTTCTTATCTAAATTGAAAAATAAAAAGATATTTCTGTTCGGAACAGCCGGTTTTGGAGGAAGTGATGCATATTTTCAAAGGATTCTTGGCAATGTTAAAAGCACCATTGATTCAAGCAACACCATTGTAGGAGAGTATATGTGTCAGGGCAAAATGCCACAGTCTGTGCGGGAGCGCTATGTGAAAATGAAAGAAAACCCGGAGCATCCGGATAATATTGATGCGCTGATTGAAAATTTTGACAAGGCTTTATCACATCCTGATTCAGATGATTTGGAGAGATTAAAAAATATTATTATTTAGCAGGAGGTATTATGTATGTACAATTTTACATTCAACATTCCAACAAAGATTCATTTCGGAAAGGATACCATTTCGAGCTTATCAGAGCTCAAGGCATATGGCAGCAAGGTGCTTTTGGTGTACGGAGGCGGCTCTATAAAGAAAAACGGTCTCTACGATACCGCAATGAAAATCCTTAAGGATGCGGGGCTGACCGTGTTTGAGCTTAGCGGAGTGGAGCCAAACCCAAAGATTGAGACAGTCAGAAAGGGTGTTGAAATCTGTAAAAATGAGGGTATCGACATGGTGCTTGCAATAGGTGGCGGCAGTACAATCGATTGCTCAAAGGTTGTTGCAGCAGGTGCAAAGTATGATGGTGATGCATGGGATTTGGTGCTTGATGGCTCGAAGGTCAAGGCGGCACTTCCGATATTTGATGTGCTTACTCTTTCCGCAACCGGAACAGAGATGGATCCTTTTGCTGTTATCTCTGATATGTCTAAAAATGAAAAGTGGGGAACAGGATCGCCGTATATGGTGCCAACTATGTCAATATTAAATCCTGAATATACTTTTTCGGTATCAAAAAAACAGACTGCAGCAGGAACCGCAGATATGATGAGCCATACAATGGAGAATTATTTTTCTATGGAGAATGCTGACTGCCAGAAATTTATGGCAGAGGGATTGTTACGTACAATGATTAAAAATGGACCGGTTGCCCTCGCACAGCCTGACAACTACGAGGCCAGAGCCAACCTGATGTGGGCAGGCACCCATGCAATCAACGGTGTTGTGGGTGACGGCTGTTCACCGGCATGGTGCGTACATCCTATGGAGCATGAGCTGAGCGCTTTCTATGATATTACCCACGGAGAGGGACTTGCAATACTCACACCGGCGTGGATGGAGCACATACTAAATGACGACACACTTCCGATGTTTGTGGAGTTTGCAAAAAATGTCTGGGGACTTTCCGGTGATGATGACTATGCACTTGCACACGCTGGCATTGATGCGTTGAAGAAATTCTTCTTCGAGACAATGGGCATTCCTGCAAATCTAAGAGCTGTGGGAATCACAGACGACAGGAACTTTGAGGTGATGGCAAAGAAGGCCTGCGAGGGTTCAAAGGGATCGTTTGTACCACTTAGTAAGGATGATATTGTGGAAATTTACAGAGCGGCATTCTAATCAATCGTTCCTGGAAATAACCGGATTAATACCTTGATTGAAATTCTATTTGAGGTATGAGAACAAAATAAGAGTGTAGGCTATCCAATAAATAACCTGCACTCTTTTTAGTTTGATTTGGCTTTTAAATTTATTTATCTTGATACACCTAGCTTTACCATGAGAGCCTCCTGCAAAACGCGGGATACGTTGATATGGGATTTCTCAGCTTCCTGATTAAGCCAATTAGGGAGAGTGACATTTCTTCGGACGGTTTTATTGTCGACCTTGCGGCGGTATTCATCAAAATCTATATCCACAAATGAAACATGACTAATACCAGTATTGTCAAAGGGACCGTTTTTGATGTCAATATCTGAAATATCACTTGGAACCGGAATTTCCATGCCAAGATCCTGTAATGTGATTCCGTTTGCTCCAATGGCGTCGCGAGCCATTTCTATAGCATCTGGTAGACCGAAGCCCTCTGTTAATATATTCATATCAGGAACATTAATAAGCACGGTGTCTTTTTTATCATTTAATTGTGTAAATATAACTGGATATACCTGTTTCATAAATGCCTCCTCCATAATCATAATATACACATTAAGTGTGTATAAGTCAACGTCTTTTTATAACAAAATATATCTTTATAAAAAATAATATAAGCCATGTTACCACCACAGCGGTGAGAACATGGCTTATTTTTATGTGCTATGATATAAATAATCGTAACTGTTCAGTACCTTCACAGTTGCGAGCCGCAAGCGCATTAGAATCAGCTGCGCTGATGGGCGCTTGCTCCTACATAATATACGTTTTCTTACGAAATATGCGGTACCGCATATTTCTGTACTGAATAGTTATAAAATAATCAATTTATAGGGAATGCAACAGATTCTATAATGAACATAACCACAAATAGAGCAAAAATCACTGCCACATCGAGCAGTATTATGCCGACATAGTGCAGGAAGCGGTTTTTGCTCTTGCAAAGTGGCAGTATATTCTGTACATTGAGATAGTTAAAGCCACAGAAAATCGCAAATATGAACATACCAAGGCAAAAAATCCTTTCAAGCCACAGCTTTGCTCCGTAAGTATTTTCTATTTCCAATGACAGGCAAAGCCATATTATGAACAGATATGCGACTGAGGATAGCAGCATTTTCCATGGAGTTCTCGTGCGAAATCCGGGTGGGAGGAAACGGGAAGCACTGTCGTGGATATCTCGTTTAGCAGTATCGGCATTGGCTGCATTATCATGGTTCTGGTATGCATATTGACTTGAATTACCGGCAGCAGAAGTGCTGTGCTGCGCAGGATAATATGACTGCGATACGGCATTTTTTAACTCTGACACAGACTGGTATCTTGCGGCTGGTGTCATCTGAGTACACCTATCTGCAATCATGTTAAGCCGGTGCAGAATTGGAGCAATGTCGGCAAACGGAGTGATGCTGCCAAGCATTTCGCGCAGTACTATACCGAGAGAATATATGTCTGTTTTTGGAGATGAAGAACCAAATCCATACTGCTCGGGAGCTGCATATCCGGGAGTGCCGATAAGCACGGTATCAGACTCGTGTTGTCCGGAAAATTGTTTTGCGGCATTGAAATCTAAAAGCATGGCATAGTTATAACTGGTGATTATGATATTTGAGGGCTTTATATCGCGGTGGATTATAGGCGGAGTCATCGAGTGCAGAGCTTCAAGTATATTGCAGAGCATAATCATGTAGCTTCTGATATCGGAAACACTAAGGTCAGAGTTGTCTATTTTTTCCTGCAGGGAGGTTCCGCTTATATATTCTTCGATTACGATAAGCTGGTTGCTATCTTCATAGTAATTGATAATGCGTGGGATACCGGCCACAGGATTGCGATAAAGGTATTCGTACACGCGGATATTGTATACATCAAGGATTTTCTGGACATAAACCTTGTCGGAAAGCGCAGATTGAACCAGATAAACCTTGTGCTCTTCATTTAAGGCTGAGATTATTTTGTAATCGCTCATGGTGCATGTATCCTTTCAGGTATCGCTAATGAGGTAGGAATAGTTACAAGTACAAGTATAACAGATAGGAGAAATTTATGAAGCAAAAAAATACAAAAGAATTGGATGATATCCTTGGAAAAACCCATATATCTGATTTTGATAAATTTTGTGTTGAGCAGAAAGGCAGCATGGATCCGGAGCAAAATGCGTTTTCAGAGTACATAAAGGATTTGCTTAAGGAAAAGAAAATAACACAGCAGATGGTGTTTTTGAAGGCTGATATTCCGGAAAAATACGGCTACAAGCTTCTGTCAGGCGAAAAACATACCAGGCAGAGGGATATTATCTTAAGGATATGTTATGCTGCAGAGCTTACATTAGAGCAGACCCAGAGAGCATTGAGAAAATACGAGATGCCGCAGCTCTATGCAAAAATCCCGAGAGATGCTTTTCTTATGCTTATTTTTAAGGACCGTCCGGGTGGAATCATAGAGGTGAATGAATTACTCAGCAAAAATGGCATGGAAATGCTCAGGACAAGTGGTGTGCAGGAGTAGGTTTAGGATATAATTTTACCACCGCTGCGGGGAGAACGGTATTCATACTGTGATGGTATAATAGTCCTACAATTTACAGAGGAGGACTTAAACCATGAAAAAAAGAACTAATTTACTGGCTCTTGTACTGAGCATCACAGCAATCACCTTTACATTATTTGGATGCAGCTCGGACACAGGGCAAAAAAAGAGCATATCTGCGCCGGGAAGCGCAACAGAGGCCGGAGGAGGCGCAGATCAGGCATCAGCAGATGAGAGCATCAATGAGCAGGTGCTTGTAGACCAGGATGGCATCAAAATAACTGCGACTGAATATGTGACGGACAGCATATGGGGAGATGGAATTAAGCTTCTGGTTGAAAATAATTCGGCCAAGGACTATACAATAGGCTGTGATGCACTTATCGTGAACGATTATATGATCACAGATCTGTTCAGCGCGGATGTTGCGGCAGGAAAGAAGTCGAATGAGGTTATGTATTTATCGTCAACAGAGCTTAAAGCAGCCGGAATAGATACAGTAGGACAAATTGAGATGTATTTCCACGCATACGATTCAAACTGGGATAATCTTTTCAAGAATGTATATTCAAAGCTTGAGACCTCTGAATTTGCAAACATGGATACGACACCAAACGATGAGGGACGGGAGCTTTACAATGCAAATGGGGTAAGGATTGTTGGAAAAACAGTTGATGAAAATTCTTTCTGGGGAACAGCAATTTTACTTTACATCGAAAACACCTCAGGTCAGAATGTCGGAATAAACGTGGACAATATGTCTATCAATGGATATATGATGACACCGCTGTTTTCAACCACAGTCTATGACGGAAAGAAGTCGATAGATGATATAACCATTATGTCAAGTGATCTTGAGGCAAACGGAATCACGTCGGTTGATCAGGTGGAGCTTAAATTCCATATATACAATGCTGAGAGCTACGATACAATAGCGGATTCAGATGCGATAACATTTACGGCACAGTAAATAATTTAAACATCATATGAAAGTATGATTATTAAACAGTAGAGCTACGCAATATTTAAATAGATAGGAGAAATTCATCATGAAGGTTTGGAAATTAGTTTCAGGTATTTTATCAATAATTTTATTTGTTTTTGTATCATTTCAGTCATGCGCTGCAGGAGTATCTAATGCATTGGAGGCCAATGGTGAGGCATCAGGAAGTGCAGGAATAATTGTGGCAATTCTTATGCTTGCAGGTGGAATTGTTTCAATCGCTACGAGAAAATCGTTAGGCAAGGGTGGAAATATCGCACTCATAGTACTCTTTGGATTGGCAGCAATTATCGGATTTGCGGGTTATGGAAGTTTTTCGGATCTTGCTATATGGGCAGGCTGGTGTCTGATAAATGCAGTTCTTGCGGTAGCTGCACTGGTTATGGCAAAGAAGAACAATTAAATATTACTATTTGAATTCATATGAGGAAGATTCTAAGGAGAATCTTCCTTTTTTGATATTTAAACTAAGACTAAATATGATACAATTCAATTATTCAGCACTATAAGCTTTATTTCCTAGAGGCTAGGCTTAAAGTTTACATAAGGGAAATTTTAAAGAATTAATGATGAAATGTAACCCCCACCAAACAAAATCCTACATAATATATAGAAGGGAGGTTTGCGGAAAATGTACACACAGGAACAGATACTTGATATGTATTTTGAGCGCAACCCGCAGGCTGTCAGTGCGACCTCGCAGATGTACGGAGCGAAGCTTACCCGGTTTGCAGACACTATGGTAGCACATGAGGATGCGCTGGAATGCGTAAATGACACATACATAGCAGCATGGAACAAGATACCGCCGGAGCGCCCTATGCGTTTCCTTTCCTGGCTTTACAGGGTATGCCGCAATATCGTCTGCGACAGGATTGACTGGAATAATGCTTCAAAGAGAAATTCCAACATGAACTGTATGCTTGATGAGCTTGAGGAGTGCCTTGCAGACAGCAATGCAAAATACGAGGGCGAGCTGTCGGACATTGGAAGGTGTTTATCGGATTTTCTGAACGGACTGGAGACGGAAAAGAGAGTGCTTTTCGTGAGACGCTACTGGTATGGCATGGCGATTGATGAGCTGGCAGATATGAGCGGCAGGAGCAAAAGCAGCGTAAAGACCACACTGTTTCGGATAAGGGCAGAGCTAAAAAAATATCTGGATGAGGAGGGCGTATATCTATGACGAAAAAGGATTTATTTGATGGTTTAAATTACATAGATGACCAAATAATTGAAGAAGCGCAGCCGACCGGAGAATCGGCCGGGTACAGTGATGAAATTTATGTAAAAAATCATGAAACCCATCACGGCGGAAAAGAAGACAAAAACAGGAAAAAGCACAAAAAATTTGCACGGGCAGCAAAAGCGCTTGCCACAGTGGCGGCAGTCCTTGTTGTTGCAGTCTTAGGCACGGAGGTTGTGCGGCTTAATAACCGTATAGATGAGCTGGAAACAAAAACTGCAAATGTGATTTCTCAGAATAATGCACAGAATAATGTCTATGCAGGGATAAAGAGCGGTGCAAAGCTTGGGGATTATGAATCGGCCTCTGATTACGGGAAATTGTATGATGTGGCAAAAAAAGCTGAGGCTTCCATAAGGAATACTGCATCTGGAGACTTTCTGGAGAGTGCGGATGCAACAGGAATTACGTCTGATGCATCGTCTGCAAATAAGCAGGAGGCGGCAGCCAAAACAGAGTATTCAACAACCAACGTGATGACAGAGGGCGTTGATGAGAGTGATGTGGTAAAGACGGACGGAAAATACATTTACATGGTCGAGGATGGTCAGATATCCATTACGGATATTTCAAAGGGAAAGCCTGGGGAAGAGACGCTGTTTCGTCCTGATTTTGAGGTACCGTCAGATACTGTAGAGGAGCTTTATATCAGTGACGGAAAAATGCTTATTATATCAAACCACGCAGGCGATAAGGATGAGACTATATGCTATAGCTATGATATAGCTGACCCGACGAAACCGGTGCTTATAGGTAAAGCGCGTCAGGATGGATTTTACAATACATCGCGCAAAATCGGCAATATGGTATATGTTTTTTCAGACACATATATAAAGACCTCCGATATGAATAGAAATGTGGCGCTGCAGGAGGATAATCTGGAGAAATGGGTGCCTCAGGTAAATGGCAAAGTGATAAGCTATGACTGCTTCTATATAGGAGAGGATACATACTCAGGCACAGTTATTTCGAGCTTTGATGTGGATAAACCTGATAAGACGATAGATGCAAAATGTATTATGAATAATAGCGGCGAGGTATACGTTTCTAGCAATGCTATGTATCTGTATCATTCTGATTGGAGTGCAAGCCGTGAGCTTACCAAAATCAGCAAAATTTCGTTTGAGGATGGAGTGATGAAGACCGGGGAGACGACATCAGTGAATGGTTATCTTAACGATAAATTTGCAATAAATGAGCAGGGAGGGTATCTGTATGTGCTTCCAACCTCAAATACCGGCAGCCAGCCTGTCAATTCGCTTCATGTGCTGGATAAGGATATGAATGAGGTCGGTGTGATAAACGAGATTGCACGCGGGGAGAGTATATACGCAGCCCGCTTTGTTGGAAAATACGTATATTTCATCACATACAGGCAGACGGATCCTCTTTTTGTAGCAGACATATCTAATCCGACAGCACCAAAGCTTTTGGGAGAGCTTGAGGTGAGTGGCTTCTCTGAATATCTGCATATGTGGGATGATACGCACGTACTTGGAATAGGCTATGGTGATTCGCAGCAGAGTAAGATAAAGCTTACTATGTTTGATGTGAGTGATCCGACAAAGCCGGTTGAGGTGAACCAGAAGCTTATCGACAGTTCTGAGAGCTGGAGTAATGAGTTTGTATACAACTACAAGGCTATTCTTGCTGACCCGGAGAAAAATCTGATAGGATTTACTGCGAATGACTACTATCTGTTTTCGTATGACAGTGAAAACGGCTTTAGTCTTTTGGAGCAGCAGGCACTGACCTATAAAAATACAGAAGGCTACAGAGGCATTTACAAGGATAATGATTTCTATGTGGCAGGAAACGGAGAGATAAAGCATTTTAAGCTGGAAGAATAGCGTAAATAATAGTGTTACGCAATAAGATATAAAGACAGGCGGCGAATACCCAAAGAGGGTGTTTGCCGCCTTTTTTGTATAATTTTATATACAAACGAAATGTAACAGCATATTTAAGTATGCAATTTAAGGCAGACGGTGATATAATATCTCTGATTTTGTCAAATAAGACGGATTACTAAGGTTACCGGAGACAATGGCAAACGGTAACCTTAAATAGATTTAATAACACGGAGGAACTATTATAATGAATACAGCCTCAAAGACAAGACATGTCTTTATTTTGTTTTTGGCAGATATAGTCTGGGGAATAGCCTTTGTAGCGCAGTCAAAGGGAGGGGATGCAGTTGGAGCATTTTCATTCAACGGCATCCGATTCCTTATTGGTGCGCTCTGCCTTCTGCCGGTAATAAAAATACTGGATAAGAAAGAGCTGACGGTAAACAGGCCTGAAAGCAAAAAGCAAAAGAAAGAGCTTTGGATAGCCGGAAGCTGCTGTGGAATAGCACTTTTCTTTGCGAGCAACCTGCAGCAGCTTGGAATCAGTATGGGCGCAGAATCCGGCAAGGCAGGATTTCTTACAGCTACATATATACTTATGGTGCCTATACTAGGGATTTTCCTTAAAAGAAAATGCGGAGTCAAAATATGGATAGGCGTATTTATTGCACTGATAGGCATGTATTTTCTGTGCATGAATGGGACATTTTCACTTAGCGGCTCGGATTTGCTCCTGTTGGCAGGGGCATTGTGCTTTGCGATACAGATACTTGTGATTGACCATTTCGTATCACAGGTAGATGCGGTCAGACTTTCATGCATTGAGTTTTTTGTCACCGGACTTGGCTCATGTATAGTGATGATTTTTACAGATATGGGACCGTCTGCCGGTGGTTTAGCACAGTGGGCACAGTCGCTTTGCACATGGGATGCATGGATTCCGATTCTCTATGCCGGTATTTTCTCAAGCGGAGTGGGTTATACGCTGCAGATTGTCGGACAAAAGGGCTTAAACCCGGCGGTGGCATCGGTTGCGATGAGTCTTGAGTCGGTGGTTTCTGTGATTGCAGGATGGATTCTGCTGGGCCAGATGCTAGGTGGCAGAGAAATTTTTGGATGTGTACTCATGTTTATTGCGATAATTATTGCACAGCTTCCGGATAGGGAGTATACTAAATAAGTTACAGTATAAAATGAAATGTGATTATTCAGAATCACTGAGAACAAAAAAGCACAAGTATAGTGCGGTTTTGCGAATGTGCGTGGGATGAATAGTTACAACGAGACAGGGATTGGATATGAGAAATAATAGCAGAAAAAATTACAGACGCCGCAGACAAAATACAAGAGCTTCACAGATTAAGCTTGTAGGAATAGTGGCTGTGATAGTCGTTATAGCGATTATAATAGTTATATCGTGCTTTAATAAAACAAAAAAAGACAGTAATAAGGCAAAAGACACAGGAACGGCCACAGAAAATGTGACCGGTGTGACTGAGCAGGTAAGTGAGACAGAGGAAGCAAAGGAGCTCTTTGCACCAAAGGAGTCTGATGCTACAGCAGCAATCGGAGATGAGCTTGAGAGCTCTTATGCCGTAGTGATTGATGAGCAGGACGGCACAGTTGTTGCGGGAAAAAATGCTCATGAGAAAATGTATCCGGCTTCCATGACAAAGGTTATGACAGTGCTTGTAGCAGCAGAGGAGGCTGAGAAAAATGCGGTAGCTGCAGCGGAGAATGAAAACACCGAAATAGACAGGCAGGCTGTGATAGAAAACAAGCTCAACGAGGTTGTTACAATTACAAGAGAAGCCACAGATTATTCATATGTGCATGATTGCAGTACAACAGGCTTTTTAGACGGTGAGCAGGTGCCTCTTCGCGATGTGTTTAACGGAACCATCCTGCCATCAGGTGGAGAATCGGCATATCAGCTTGCGGTTTATACAGCAGGCTCCATGGAAGCATTTGTCGATATGATGAACCAGAAGGCAGCAGAGCTTGGTATAGGCCAGACCACACATTTTGCAAACCCTGTCGGCATATATGATGAGAACAATTACAGCACAGCCTATGATATGGCGGTCATCATGCAGGCAGCGATGCAGGACGACATTTGTAAAACAGTACTTTCAAATCATACATATAGCACGGCTGCAACACCGCAGCATCCTGAGAACCTGAACATATCGAATCTGTTCCTGCGCCGAATAGAGGACAGGATGACAAGTGGCGAGGTAATCGGTGCAAAGACAGGCTTTGTAAATCAGTCCGGCAACTGTGCGGTCAGCTATGAGAAGGCAGCAAGCGGAAAGACATATATATGTGTGACAGCAGGCGCTTCAAGCGGATGGCACTGTATAGATAATCATGTGTATCTATATAATACATACACAAAGTAGTCAGCATAGCTGATTTTAAGGAGCACAGATATGGCGGAAAATCAAGGCAATTACAGGGAAAAAACCACGCGTAATGAGAAAAAATACAAAAAAGCCAACGGACAGCCGAGACTAAAGGAGAAAAGCAGCCGCGCAAAAAGCGATAACGCATGTCCGTATGCGAAGAAATGTGGCGGTTGCGACTATCAGGGCGTAGAATATAAGGAACAGTTAAAAACCAAGCAGGCATACATGAAAAAGCTGCTAAAGCCTTTTTGCTTTGTGGAGCCGATTGTCGGCATGAAAAATCCGCTCTATTATCGTCATAAGGTTCATGCAGCCTTTGACTGTACGAGGCGCGGTCAGATTGTGGCGGGAGCATACAGGAAAAACACACATGATGTGGTGGATATCGAAAGCTGCATGATAGAGGAGCAGGAGTCAGATGAGATAATAAGGGACATAAAGGATATGCTCCGCTCATTCAGGATAAAGACCTATGATGAGGACACCGGCTATGGCCTTCTCAGACATGTTCTCGTTAGAAAGGGCTATGCAACAGGGCAGATAATGGTAGTGCTTGTCCTGGCATCGCCGATACTTCCATCGAAGAACAATTTCGTAAAAGCACTCAGGAAAAAACATCCCAATATCACGACAGTGGTGCTCAACGTGAATGATAAAAAGACAAGCATGGTGCTCGGAAACAGAAACATCACGCTTTATGGCAAGGGCTTCATAGAGGATAAGCTGTGCGGCTGTACCTTCCGCATCTCACCAAGCTCGTTTTATCAGGTGAATCCGGTACAGACGGAGCTTTTATACGAAAAAGCCATTCACGAGGCACACCTCACCGGCAAGGAGCGCATAATCGATGCATACTGCGGCACCGGAACAATAGGCATCATAGCAGCGAAAAATGCAGGTGAAGTCATCGGGGTCGAGCTAAACCGTGATGCAATCCGTGATGCAGTCACTAATGCAAAGCGAAACGACATCAGAAATATCCGCTTCTACAATGACGATGCTGGAAAATTCATGGTCGAGATGGCACAAAAGGGTGAGAAAGCGGATGTTGTCATAATGGATCCTCCAAGAACCGGCAGCGACGAGGCATTTTTATCATCGGTTGTCAAGCTGGCGCCGGAGAGAGTGGTGTATGTGTCATGTGGTCCGGAAACACTGGCGAGGGATTTAAAGTATCTCACAAAGCACGGATATACAGTGAAGCGCGCCACACCGTATGACTGTTTTCCATTTACAAGCCACATTGAAACGGTTTGTTGTCTTACTTTCAAAGGGCGCTAAAGCTCCGGTGGACCTTTGCTCAGCGCGGACCGAAGTGGAACGGACTGGACTTAAGGTTTCTTCGCTGTATTTTGCACAGATTAAGAAGAAATGCGGACTGGATGTGGGAGAGAACTTTAATCTGCCAAAATCAGAGAATGCGAGACAGCCACAATGCACACCGGAGAAGAAAGAAGCGTAAAAAGGACATTCCTGAACCGTAATTATTACGGGTCAAGGGATGTCCTTTTTGGTTGCCTTGGAGTGTTCAAAGGACAAGGTAATGAAGTATTTAGACTGATAAGAATAATATCTATCTTATCTAATCTAGAGATAAGGATGGATAGGATAATTGTACAGATTGAAAAAATCACGTTTTCGTGATACACTTTTCTTAAATCTGTTGGAAAAATGACGGAGGATGACATGGCAGTCAGTTACAAAAAATTATTCCATTTACTGATAGAAAAAAATATGACTAATGCACAGTTGCAACAGGAGGCGGGCTTCTCCGCAAATATCATCACACGGCTGAAACGTAATGGGTATATTTCCCTCGAAAGCGTAGAGAGTATATGCCGTGTTCTGAACTGTGGCGTTGACGATATTCTGGAATTTGTACCAGAGGATAACGGAGGGAAAGAGAATGGTTGATACCAAAAAGGAACAGGAACGTGATGAACTGCACCGTGCAATATGGGCGATTGCAGATGAACTGCGTGGAGCAGTCGATGGTTGGGACTTCAAAAATTATGTTCTTGGCACGATGTTTTATCGCTATATTTCTGAAAACCTGTGTAATTACATAAACAGCGGTGAAATTGATGCAGGTAATACGGAGTTTGATTTTGCAAAAATGCCTGATGAGGATGCAGAAGAAGCAAAAGAAGGACTGGTAGAGGAAAAAGGATTTTTTATCCTTCCGAGTGAACTTTTCTGTAATGTTCGAGACAATGCTGCGAATGATGAAAACTTAAATGAAACACTGGAGCGTGTGTTCCGTCACATCGAGGAATCAGCGAAAGGCAGTGAGGCAGAGAGCGACTTTGCCGGATTATTCGATGACTATGATGTAAACAGCAATAAACTGGGTTCTACGGTTGCAAAGCGTAATGAAAAGCTTGTAAAACTGCTGAATGGCGTAGGTGAAATGAATCTGGGGGATGTGAAAGACCATTCCATTGATGCCTTTGGTGATGCGTATGAGTACCTTATGACTATGTATGCATCAAATGCCGGAAAATCTGGTGGAGAGTTTTTTACTCCTGCAGATGTATCCGAATTACTCACACGTCTTGGAACTGTAGGAAAAACAGAAATCAATAAAGTATATGATCCGGCTTGCGGTTCTGGTTCATTGCTTCTGAAGGCTGAGAAAATTCTTGGAAAGGATGCTATCCGTAACGGTTTTTATGGACAGGAAATCAATATCACAACCTATAACCTGTGCCGTATTAATATGTTTCTCCATGATGTGGGATTTGATAAATTTGATATTGCCTGTGAAGACACATTGCTTAGTCCGCAACATTGGGATGATGAGCCGTTTGAATTGATCGTGTCTAATCCACCGTATTCTATCAAGTGGGCAGGAGACGAAAATCCACTGCTAATCAACGACCCTCGTTTTGCTCCGGCAGGAGTTTTGGCACCAAAGAGCAAAGCGGATATGGCATTTATTATGCACAGCTTGTCATGGCTTGCGTCTAATGGAACTGCTGCCATTGTATGCTTTCCGGGAATTATGTATCGTGGTGGTGCAGAGCAGAAAATCCGCAAATATCTTGTGGACAATAACTATGTGGACTGTATTATTCAGTTGCCGAGTAATCTGTTCTTTGGAACTTCGATTGCAACTTGCATTATGGTGATGAAAAAGAACAAGGCAGATAATAATACGCTGTTTATTGATGCTACAAGCGAGTGCGTGAAGGTTACCAACAATAATAAGCTGACACCGGAAAATATCGAACGCATCGTGGATGTGTTTGCAAAGCGTGAGGAAACTGAACATTTTTCCCATCTGGCAAGTTATGAGGAAGTATCCGAGAACGATTATAATCTGTCGGTCTCCACCTATGTAGAGGCAGAGGATACCAGAGAAAAAATTGACATCGTAAAGCTGAATGCGGAAATCAAAGAAATTGTTGCTCGTGAGCAGGTGCTTCGTGATGAGATTGACAAGATTATCGCAGAAATTGAGGTGGGATGATATGGATAATAATCTGATGGTGTATCAGTCTGTTATTACAGATATAAAGAATATCATAAATACAGGTCAACAGGAAGCGTATGGTGCCGCCAGTAAGGCGATGGTTATGACTTATTGGAATGTAGGAAAAAGAATCGTTGAACAGGAGCAGGCAGGAAAAGAGCATGCCCAGTATGGCAAAAAACTATTAGCTGCACTGTCTGATGAATTGACAAAAGAATATGGAAACGGATACTCTGAACGTAATTTGCGATATTTTAGAAAATTCTACCAATATTTTCCTGACAAAGAGATTTGGAACGCATGCGTTCCAAATTTGAATTGGACGCAATTTCGTAGTCTTTTGCGTGTCTCGGATGAAAATGCACGTATCTGGTATATGAATGAAGCAGCAAAAGAAGGTTGGAGCAGTAGAACACTTGATCGGAATATTTCTACACAATATTATAATCGTCTTTTGCAATCTCCCCAAAAAGAAAACGTGATTGCAGAGATGAAGCAAAAAACAGCAGGTTATCAAAAAAACAGTTTTGAATTACTTAAGAATCCAATTATGGCAGAATTCTTAGGATTTAAGAATGAAGATAGCTATCTGGAAAGTGACCTTGAGGCGGCAATCATATCTCATATACGTGATTTTATTATGGAGATGGGAAGAGGATTTGCATTTGTTGCACGTCAGCAGCACATTGTCACAGAAACGGAGGATTATTATATAGATCTTGTATTTTATAATATTGAGCTTAAATGTTATGTACTGATTGATTTGAAGATGGGGAAAATCACACATCAGGATGTTGGACAGATTGATATGTATGTGCGGATGTATGATGAGTTGAAGTGCAAACCGGGGGATAATCCGACAATCGGTATTCTGCTCTGTTCAGAAACGGATGAAGATATCGCTAGATATTCTGTATTACATGATAATGATCACCTCTTTATGTCAAAGTATCTGACTTGTCTTCCGACAAAAGCGCAGTTGAAAGCTGAGATAGAACGTCAGAAAGAGATTTTCTATATGCAGCACCCAGATGCAGATGAGAATGGTGGTGAGCTGAATGAGTAGATTGGATGAATTGATTGCGGAGCTTTGCCCAGATGGGGTTCATATTCAAAAACTAAAAGATATAACTCTGAAAATATCTGATGGCATGCATAATTTGCCAAAAGGTAGTGCTGAGCAAGGAAGATATCCGATATTGTCTGCTCAAAATATTAATAATGGCATTATTTCGCTGGATACAAATAGATGGGTTGATAAGGATATTTTTGATAGAGAAAACAACAGGACAGATGTTCAAAAAGGAGATGTGTTACTTACAATAGTTGGTGCTATTGGTAGAACAGCAGTTGTGTCCACAGATTTAAAAGCATTGTTTCAAAGGAGTATATGTGTTATTAAACCTAATACAAAGGTAGTTCTTTCGCAGTATTTAAAACACGCATTGGGTTCTAGCAAAATTCAAGCGTATATGCAAGTTAATGCACATGGTGCAGCTCAAAAAGGTTTGTATTTAAAACAAGTTGGAGAGATTAAACTCCCTATACCTCCTCTGGAGGTACAACGTGAAATAGTCCATATTTTGGACTCTTTCACGTTACTTACAGCCGAGCTTACAGCCGAGCTTACAGCTCGGAAGAAACAGTATGAATTTTATCGTAATACACTGCTCACATTTGATAACACTATTAAAATTGTTCCATTAGCTGATATTGCTGATATTGGTACTGGTAGTAGTAACACTAATGAAGGGCTTGAAGAAGGCAAATATCCTTTTTATGTCCGCTCACAGGAACCGTTGCGAAAAAACGAATATGAATATGATGAAACCGCCATTATTACTGCTGGTGATGGGGTTGGTGTGGGAAAGGTATTTCATTATATTGAAGGAAAATATGCTTTGCATCAAAGAGCGTACCGGATTCATATAAATACTCCAGATGTATTACCGAGGTATTATTTTCATTATATGAGATCGGCATTCTTACCATATATACAGAAAACTATGTTTCAAGGCTCGGTGGCATCTATTCGAAGACCGATGCTAAATCAATTTCCTGTTCCGGTACCGACATTGGAGGTACAGAAGAGGCTTGTTAATGTTCTTGATAATTTCGAGTCCATTTGCACTGACCTAAATATTGGTTTGCCAGCCGAAATCGAAGCACGCCAGAAGCAATATGAATATTATCGAGATTTGCTCTTGACATTTGCTGAAAAAGGAAGCACGCTATTGACAGACAGACAGACAGACAGACAGACAGACAGACAGACAGACAGACAGACAGACAGACAGACAGACAGAC
>ERZ894191.1124-NODE-1124-length-16428-cov-9.833629_pt1 | contig 16428 bp, 13 predicted proteins | sample MGYA00380282_ERZ894191 | MGnify/ENA primary metagenome ERZ894191 (study PRJEB32331, sample SAMN06328485) | human gut metagenome | biome: human gut microbiome; feature: stool | host: Homo sapiens | collected 2013-02-21 ...
ATATTAATACTGTACAAAAATGTTGTAATTATCTTTTTGCTAAAACACAAGAACCTGTAAAATATGAAAAACTTATTACATATTTAGAAAATAATTATGAAGCTATTATTCTTAACCAAAAAAAAGAATTTAATTCAAATAAATTTGTTCAAAGTATAAATAACACTCTTATTTCATTAAATGATTTAACTGCACCAATTATGCGCATAAATGTTGAGGATAGTAGTCTTATACCATTGTCAAAAGATATCTATGCTTTTAAACATCTCAATCATTTAAAAAGTACAATACATGAACATGATTGTATTGAGATTGATTTTGTTATCGAAGGTAAAGCGCAATTATTTTTTGAAAAAAAACAAATACAATTATTACCTGGACATGTCTGCATTATTTCCCCATTAGCAAGACATAACATCAAAGTTGAAAAAGATACTTTTATTATTAATATTTTTATAAGAAACAAAATATTAAAAAATGTACTCGACATAAGTAGTGAGGAATTTGATATTATTTCCCAATTCATTTACAGAATAATGCTTAATAAAGAATCCAATCCAAATTATTTGTTATGTGAAACCAAAAACAATCAAACAATGCAAGAAGCATTAAAACAGATTATTTTAGAAAGTCATGTTCATCAAGACAAATATTCATCAAAAATAGCTATGTCCTGGCTTAAGATTTTTATATATAATATTTTACGTAACTTCAATTCATCATCATTGTATTTTCCAATTGAAAATACATATAAAACTTTATATACCATACTAAACTACATAGAAAATAATTACTCACATGTTACATTGTCTGATTTAGCAAAAAAATTCCATTATAATGAAGCATATCTTAGTTCATTAATCAAAAAAACATTCAATATATCATTTTCAACTATACTTAAAAATATTAAAATGATACATGCTAAAGCATTTTTAATAAATACAGACATGAACTTAGATGAAATTTCAATAGCAATTGGTTACAATAGTGTTGATCATTTTATACGTACTTTTACGCGACTAAATGGTATTACACCTGGTAAGTATAGAAAACATTATTCAAAGATATAAAGATTTTCAATATATACTAATTATTTATAAAAACAAGTAAATATATTTATTACTTCTAATAAGTAAAAAATATTTAACATTTATTCTATTGGCTATCAATTTATTATATTTCATAAATAGGTATCTTACATTAAGAGTAATTCTTTATTAAGAGATATTGCAATAATACGCTAGATCATTAATCAATAATTCTTATGATAAAAAATACTAACGACAAAGATTATCTGCATTAAATGACAAACAAAAATTTTAGAATATTATTTCAAATAAAACAATTGATTATCATTTTTATTTATCGATTTCTAAAGTGAAAAGTTAAATTCCACTTTAGATATAACAAAGTGGATTTTAGTCTTTCACCTGTATAATTTACCTGATATCTGTTTTCCATTTTCATGAAAGGTAGATTATCATGTCTTCTAACAATAAAAATTTACATCTTACTGTTCAAGAAAGAATCATCATTGAAAAAGGTATCGAAAACGGCTCTACTAAAGCTGCTATCGCTCTTACCATCAGCAAGGACAAGTCTACTGTTGGTAAAGAAATCAAAAAACATAGAGAACTTGTTCACAAATCTTCTTATAAAATTAATTGTGCTAATATGAAAAACTGTTCTCACAATCATGTCTGTGTCAATTGTGCTGATTTTAAACCTTTCACCTGCAATCGTCGTGATCGTTCTCCTGGTGCATGTAGCGACTGTTCTAAATATACACATTGTCGCTATGATAAGTATAGATACAAGGCTGATTTTTCTCATAAAAAATATAGGGAAGACCTTGTTGATTCTAGAACTGGTATCAATATGTCATATGAAGAATGCAAAGCTATGGCTGATATTATCGTTCCGCTTATTAAAGCCGGGCATTCTCCCTATCATATCGTTACCAATCATCCTGAATTGAATATTTCTGAAAAAACGCTCTACAACTATATTGAAAATGGTATCTTTAGAGAATTTGGACTTCTCGATATCGATCTTAGAATCAAAACAAAAAGAAAAATAGCGAAAAAGGCTTCTAATAAATATAAAAAAAGAGAAGATAAAAAGTATTTGAATGGTCGTACATACGATGACTTTATTAATTATACAGCAGAAAATAAAAATCTAAGCGTTGTTGAAATGGATACGGTCTACAATAATGGTTCTACAGGTCCTTTCATGCAAACATTTAAATTTTTAGACTATTCCTTCATGTTTATCGTCTATCAAGAAGAAAAAACAGCGAAATAAATGGTCGAAGGAGTCGACCTTTTAGAAAAGATCTTAGGGAAAGACCTTTTCAGTGAAGAAGTTGCCATTATAAAGACTGATAGAGGAAGTGAATTTTGTGATGCTGAAGGGTTTGAAAAAGAAGAAAATGAATCAAGACGTACACGAATCTTCTATTGTGATCCAATGGCTTCTGGTCAAAAAGGAAGTTTAGAAAACAATCATAAAGAAATCCGCTATATTTGTCCAAAAGAAAATGATTTAGGACTTAACAGTCAGGAAAAAGCAAATCTAATAGTCTCACATATCAATTCTCAATCAAAAGAACATTTAAAAGGTAAATCACCATTAGAAGTAATGGAATTTATGAATCCTGCACTTTATCAAAAATTCAAAGATTTTGGAATTGAAAGAATCAATAAAGACAATATTGTTTTAAAACCTTACTTATTAAAAGATTAAAATCATTCAGAGAATGTATGAAAATGGGTATACAGATTGACAGTTCAATACTTTATTCAAGTGGATTTTAGTCTTACACTCAAAAAAATTGACAAAAATGCACAGCTTTAATGCGCCCAAAAATAGTACTCTTTCATAACAAAATTTGGTTTTCAATCACATGAAAGACTAAATTCAACCATCAAAATAAAAACCACGTCTAAACGGCGTGGTTTTCACTGCGGCTGTAAGCCTATGTTACTTGCTCGGGTCTAAAAGGCGCTGCTTTCACTTCGTTCAAGCTATTGCTTTTGACTCTCGCTTTCCCTCAAAGGGAATTCTTTATTTTGCTTTCTTTCCTCGTTTTTTATTTTCTTCTCAGATTCCTTTTTTTTCGAATGGATCCTTATACTCTTTCACACTTAATTTATCCATCACGATATCATGTTGTTCTTGTTCTCTTATATATTTTGCGACCGTTTGATCATTTAATCCTACTGTACTCACATAATATCCTTCTGCCCAAAAATGTCTATTTCCATATTTATATTTTAAATTGGCATGTCTATCAAAAATCATTAATGCTGATTTCCCTTTTAAATATCCCATAAATGATGAAACACTTAATTTTGGCGGTATCATTACCAACATATGTACATGATCACTCATTAGATGTCCTTCAATTATTTCTACTCCCTTGTATCTGCACAATGTTCTTAATATTTCTCCTATGTCTTCTCTTAGTTGATTATAAATCACTTTTCGTCTATACTTTGGAGTGAAGACGATGTGATATTTGCACATCCACTTCGTATGTGCTAAAGAATTCGCTTTTTTAGCCATTATTTAATCACCTTTCCTTTTTATTAATATAGCTTGAACAACTTTATTATATAGGAAAGGTGATATTTTTGTATAACATCTTTACCACACCACCCGCATAGCAGGTGGTTTTCCATTTCGCACATTTCATGTGCTCAACTGACTAAAGTCATCAATTCTCTTTCCCTTCGAATTGTTAAATAAAAAAATACGAGACAAAAATTGTCTCGTGTTATCTTAAATTTTTAAAGCTGTTGTATATGCACCCCAAATAGCAGCCATTAAGTTACCTGGTTGAATAGCATCTCCTAATAAATAGATATTTTCTCCTTTAATTGAATCATATAATGTTTGATTAGATTTATAACCAACAGAAACAACAACTGTATCAGCTTCAATTGCTTTTGGTGTATGATGTACCCCAAATAATGACATCATACGTGCTCTATTATTAATATTTGGTTCGTTTGTTGTCATCACATCAATCATCAATTTACCATCTTTATATTCTTTTACTGTTGCATTTTTATAAAGATCAACATGGTAATATTCCATTAATTCAACAAGCATATTATAGTTTGGAGCTGCAAGACCTTCTACATTCATAATGGTAGGTAAAGCTTCAACAACTGAAACTTTTTTATTCTTTCTAGCAAGGTCATAAGCTAATTCACAACCTGTAAGACCTCCACCTATGATGACAACATTTTGATCTTTAATATCTTGTTTATCTAAAACATCAACTGCATATCTTACATTTGGTTGATCAAATCCAGGAATATTATCTAAACGTTTTTCACTTGCTCCAGTAGCTACAAAAACAACATCATAATTTGCTTTATCTTCTACTTTAAATTCAGTATTAAATTTAACATTAACTCCCGCATCTTTGATTTGTTTTTTATACCAAGCTAATAAACGACGATCATCATCTTTAAAATCAAAAGCACTTGCTTCATTAAAGACACCACCTAAACGATCAGTTTTTTCATACAAGTCAACACTATGTCCTCGAAGAGCAGCCACGCGTGCAGCTTCCATACCAGCGATACCACCTCCGACAACAGCGACTTTCTTTATTACATCTGCTTTAGTAATATTATAATGATTTTCCATTCCACAACGTGGATTTAAAGCACATGAAATATCTTTAGAAGACATTGTTTTCATATCAACTTGGAAAATACGTGCTAAACATCCAAAGTGACAAGAAATACATGGTCTAATATCATCTTCTCTTCCTTCTTTAAACTTATTAGCTAAATCAGGATCTGCAAGTAACGGACGACCCATACCCATCATATCAATCTTACCAGCCGCAATTTCTTTTTCAGCAAGTTCAGGATTATCAAAACGACCACCACAAATAACAGGAATATTAACCCATTGTTTTACCTTTTCAACATCTTCCAAGTTACATGCTTTTGGCATATATACTGGTGGATGTGGCCAATACCAAGCATCATAAGAACCATTATCACAATCAAGCATATCATAACCTGCTTCTTCTAACATCTTAGCTACTTTTTCACTTTCTTCATAATCTCTACCAAATTCTTGATATTCTTCACCTGGTAAAGCACCTCTGTTAAAATCTTTTGTTTTACTTACAACAGAATATCGAACGGAAACTGGGAAATCTTCCCCACAAGCTTTTTTAATAGCTTTTACAATTTCACATGGGAATCTTAAACGATTTTCTAAACTTCCACCATATTCATCATTACGTTTATTCCATGCTGCAATTGTAAATTGATCTAATAAATAACCTTCATGTACAGCATGAATTTCAACTCCATCAATTCCTGCATCTTTAGCAGCTTTTGCTCCTTGAGCAAACCATTCAATATATTGATGAATATCTTCAATACTCATTTCAGGATTATTTTTAGATGGATCCCATACATTAGGCATTGAACTAGGTGCTGGATCTGTAGGATGAATAGAAGCTCTACCAGACATAGCAGTTAACATGACAAATACTTTTGAACCGTATTTATGCACACCATCTGCTAAATATTTCATATTTTCAGTGTAGCTTTTAACATCATTAACAATACTAGGAAGTCCTGCTCCTTTTGGCACAGGAACTAAACCAGTAATAATTAAACCAGTTCCTCCTTTTGCTCTTTCAATATAATAATCTGCCCCATCTTTTGTATAACTTCCATCATTATTCATCATACGTGATGAAAAGACACCCATTGGAAGTAATGCAATACGATTAGGTACTTCTACTGTACCGATTTTAATCGGTGAAAATAAATGTTGATATTTATTCATACCAAATTCCTCCTTGAATTAGTTCACTGAACTTATTCGGTCAACTTATATATACATCGTAAGCCTTTACAATTCAATTGTCAATAACTTAATAATTTTTCACATAGAAACAAAAAAAATAGAAAGACTTTCGTCTTTCTACAAACCAATATAATCTAATACAATAGAAATTTCTTCATGCACTGCTTCTATTAAATCATAACTTCCATTATGACAACACCAATCATAAATACTTCCTCGACTAATTCTTAACATCATTTTAGCAGCATGTTCTTTATTCATATGTTGTATATTATTTAAGTTTTCTAAAAGTTTTTGATAAAGATATCTTTCATCACTATGAAGATATGTATTTTCAGCATTTATTTGATTTTTAAAACAAATAGTTGTCATCTTTAATCCAATATCTAAAAAGACATCTTTAATTTGAAAATCTATTAAAAATAAAATAGCTTCTCTTTCGTTATCAAAACTTTGTTTTTCATAAGCTTCTTTTAACATTTGATCAAATTCATAATAGCCATAATCAATAATTGCTTCTTTATTCTTATAATGATAATACACAGATCCTACAGAAACATTTGCTGCCTTAGCAATATCACTTACTTTTACCTTATCATATCCAAATTCATCAAATAACTTAAAAGCAACATCATATATTCTCTTTTTCGTTTCTTCTCTTTGTATATCTCTAGTAGTCATCCTATTCCTCATTTCTAAACAGAATAGATTTTATCAAAAGTTATAGAAAATTACAAATAAGTTACATATTTCCAGATTCTAATGCTTTAAAAAAATCATGTGCTTCATCATGGATATTTACTTTCTTTGTTGCCTCAAGAACATACCACGTAAATTCTAAATCTTGAATAATAATAGGAATTCTCTTACCACATCTTTGTAGAAAATAATCTTCTTCAATTAATCTTCTAGCAACATCACTAATCACTTCTAATAATTCATAATACCCTACTGGACCTTTTCCTATATATCTACAATTTTCATCATAACAATCAGGATCTTCATAACCAATATTCTCTATACCTTCTTGTTTATACCACGCAAATAAAGTTTCCATTCCTTTTTCATCAAGCATATCTTTATCATCTTGCTCTAAATATGCATAATTCCATCTTTCTTCACTATAAAGGCCTTCATCATCTCCAGAATATTCACTTTTAAAGAAAGTTTCATTATTTAAAGAAATACTAAATTCACAAACATTAGAATATTCTTTATATGTATATGCTTCATTACTATATAGAAAAAAGGTAATAGAATAAGCATCTGACATATCCCAATGATCCATTTCATTTTTTATCTTATTATAAAAATATTCTCTTAAATCAATCATCACTCTAATCCTTTCTTTGTTTATTTATTTAATTATACTTGATAATCAAAGTGATTAAAATAAAAAAATCCTCCTCGTTGATTTCAACGAAGAGGACATTTTAATTAATCATTTCTTTTTCTTCTTGCTAATACAAATACACATCCTGAAATAAACATCATTACTGCAAATGCTGTAATTGCTGTATTATCTCCTGTTTTTACTTTTGATTTTTGTGTATTTTTCTTTGTTTCTGTTTTAACTGTTTCGTCTTTTTTATTTGTTGATTCATCTTTTTTATCAGATGGATTTGTTGGTTCTTCTTTTTTGTTTTCTGTTAATGCTTCATATGCTTTATTTAATGTTGCTAATGCTTCATCAATATCTTCTTGTGAACTTACTTTACCTAATACTTCTTTAGCATCACTTAATGCAATTTCAAATACTGACCATGATGCATCAGTATAGTTTCCTTTTTCAAGTTTTTCTAATTCTGCTACTTTATTTGCTAATTCATCTCTATTAATTGTTTTAGCATCGTATGTTATTCCATAACCATTAGCATATAATACTTCATCAGAGAATGAACCAGTTTCTGTTCCATCATTATTTGTAGTTAAAACATATTTTGGAATACTTACTGGTAATTTTCCTGATGCTCCAAAGACACCGAATGCAACTTCAACACCAGCTGTAATATTTGGTCCTGAAGCAGATGTTGAACCTGTTGCTCCACCAATTAATTGTTCTGTTGGATCTCCTTTTGATCCATAAACAGCCATAATTGCATCAGCATTTGGATACATTTGTACATCATATGGTTTATTAGCAGAAATAACTACTGTTGTTTTATTAGAATCTGATTTTTCAACGTAATCTACTAAGTTATAAGGTGTTCCAGTATAATTATTTTCATAATGCGCTTTTTTCACATTTAATCCACTATTATCTGAAACAACAACAAGTGTATCACACCAATCTAGTAAATCTGTCATTGCTGATGTATATGTTGAACCATCAGCATTAATAACTGTTGCATCAGAGGCAAGTGTACGATCCATATATCTTGTAACTTTTACTTCAGCTCCATCTGGAATTAATCCAGCTTTTTTAGCACGTTCTACACCATATTTCATTAATGATCTTTGGTTATTTTCAGCTGCTACTAATAATACTTTACTTTTTTTAGTAACATTTAATGGTAATGTATTATTTTCATTTTTAACAACTGTTACCGCTTTAGCAGCGATTTCTCTTTCTTTAGCTCTGTTTTCATCACAACCTACTGTTGCTAAAGCTTTTTCTAATGAATAGTTAGATTCTTTCCAATCTAAAATTCCTTTATTTTCTTTTAATGTTAAAACTCTTGTTACTGCATCATCTAATCTAGATTCTTGAATTTCACCATCATTTACTGCTTTTTCTACACCATCAATAATGGCATCTAATTTAGACATATCTTCTAAACAAGTAATATTTGTTGGCATACAAATTAAATCTACCCCTGCATTAATAGCAAGTTTAACAGCTTGTACTTCATCATAAGTTGCTGCAATACCTGCCATGTTCATTGCATCAGTAACTACAACACCATTAAATCCCATTTCTCCTTTTAATAAATCAGTTAAGATTTTATGAGATAATGTTGAAGGTAATTTTTCTTCTTTACCAGTTTTATCTGAATGAACTGTTGTATCATCTAATTGTGGGTAAAGAATATGAGCTGACATGATCATTTCAATACCTTGATTAATTGCTACTTGATATGGTTTTAATTCATTATTCAATAATTCTTCTTTTGATTTATTAACCATTGGTAATCCATAATGTGAGTCTGTTGCAGTATCTCCATGACCAGGGAAATGTTTTGCACATCCAATAACATTATATTCAGCTAATCCTTCAATTTCAGCTGATGCCATTTTTCCAACCATTTCAGCATCTTCACCATAAGAGCGTAATCCAATAACCGGATTATTAGCATTATTATTTACATCAACAACTGGTGCTAACGTTGTATTAATACCTAAAGAACTTAATTCACTACCAATAATTTCTCCAGCAATTTTAGCATTATTCACATCGCCTGTTGCTCCTAATGCCATATTTCCTGGTAAAGCAGTTCCTGATCCTAAACGGTAAACAATTCCACCTTCTTGATCAGTTGTAATCAATAATGGGATACCATTATCTTTTGTCGCTGCTTTTTGTAGATCCATTGTTAAATCAAAGCTTTGTTTAGTTTCTTTAATATTATTAGCAAAGAAAATAACTGATCCAAAATCATAATCTTCTACAATTTTTTGTACTTCTGAATTCATTTTAGTAAAATCAGATTTTGCTTCTTCATCTGCTGTTTTCCATTGTCTAAAATCAACCATCATCATTTGTGTTATCTTTTGTCTTAATGACATATTGGATAACAAACTATCAACTCTTGAAGTTGTAGCACTTACCCCTGACATGGCCATTGATGCAACCATTGATAGAGACATAGCAGATGCTAGAACTTTCTTCATTCTTTTTCCCATATTTTTATATTTCCTTCCTCAATTTTGCACTTAATATTGTCTAGACATGTTGTACAATATGTATTGTAACAAAAACAAAATCATTTTGAAAGCCTTTTCATACATAAAATTTCATTTTTTTATTAAAAAATTTAAAATATTGTTTCGAAAAAAGAAATGAAATTAATCATTTCTTAAATTGTTGATGTTGAGCTTGAATATAATTATGATACCACTTAAAACTATCCTTCTTATAACGTTTATATGTACCATTTCCTAAATTATCACCATCTACATAAATAACTCCATATCTTTTTGCCATTTCACAGCTTCCAGCTGAAACAATATCAATAACACCCCACATAATATAACCAATAACATCAACACCATCATCAATGGCTTCTTCTATTTGTTTAAAATGTTGTTTTAAATAATCTATTCTATAAGGATCATGAATTGAAAAATCACTATTTAATTGATCTCTTGCTCCTAAGCCGTTTTCTGAAATAAAAATTGGTTTTTGAGTACGATCATACATTTTATTGAGCATAATTCTAAGACCAATTGGGTCAATTTGCCATCCCCATTCACTTGCTTTTAAATAAGGATTTTTAGTTGAAACTACTAAATTACCTGCTGTTTGTTGTCCATCTTCTTGAACAGTAGCAATTGAACTTGAATAGTAAGAAAAGCTAACAAAATCACAAGCATATTCTTTTAACAATGCTTCATCGCCCTCTTCCATTTTTAAATGAATATCATTTTCTCTAAAAAAGCGATCCATATAACTTGGATAATGACCATTAGCTAAAATATCAACTGCAAACCATTGATGTATTTCTTCATCTCTAACGGCTTTTAAATTATCTTCTGGTGAAGATGTTAAAGGATAATAACAAAAACATGCGACCATACATCCTGATTGACTTTTAGGAGATAATTCTCTTGCTATTTTAATTGTTTGTGCACTTGCAATAAATTGATGATGAAGTGATTGAAAAACAAGACTTTGATTATAGAATTTGTCTTTTTCTTTAACTAAACCTACGCCATTATAAGGACTAAAATAACCTGCATTTATTTCATTAAATGGTAAGAAATAATCAATATATTGTCCCCAATGTTCAAAAACAGTTCTCGCAAATCTTTCATAAAAAGTAACTAATTTTCTATTTGTCCAACCACCATAATTTTCTACTAAATATAGTGGTACAGCATAATGATTCATTGTTAAAAATATTTTCATACCCGCCTTATGAACTTCTTTAAAAATATGATCATAAAACGCGATTCCTTTTTTATTTGGTTCTAACTCATCACCTTGAGGATATAATCTTGCCCAACTTATTGAAAATCTATAAATATCAATCCCCAATTCTTTTAATAAAGCAATATCTTCATCTATATGATGATATCCATCACTGCCTTTTCTAAAAGGATAATTTCCAATACCCTGACATTTTTTTGCTTCATCTATAACATATCGTGTGAGTAAGCGTGTTGCTGTTGTAGCATCAGAAGTTCTCTTTAAATAAGGTCTACAATCTTGTGTATCTAAACCTTTTCCATCTAAATCATAACCCCCTTCATATTGACTACTAGCAGTTGCTCCACCCCAAAGGATATCTTTTTTCTTTTGTATATATACCATTTTATGTCCTCCTTTTAAAAACTAAGGTGATTTCTCACCTTAGTTTCTTTGCAAGTATATAGGCACCATATTCTGGTGTATGAATAGGTGGAATAAGATTAAAACGATTTCCTAATTGATCTTGAAGATGAGGAATAATAAAGGAACCTGCATGTTGAAATACACCGCCTATATAAGAGACGCTAATGGGGGATTTAAAATTTTTAGATAACAAGTTAATAAGTTTATATATTTCTTCTGCAGCTTGTTTATATATTTTTAAAGCATTAGGATCTTTTTCTTTTGCTGCTAAGCCATTGATATAAGCTAAAGCAGCTATTTTTGTACGATCATGATTTAAATTATTCATAAAAGTAATAATGTCATAATCATTTACTAAATGACATTCTCTTTTAATTAAATCATATAAAATCGTCTTTTCTAAACGACCATCAACTTCTTGACAAAAAACATTCAACATCTTTTTAGCAATCCAATAAGCACTTCCTTCATCACCTAATTGGTAGCCCCAACCACCACAACGTTGTAACATACCTTCCTTTAAAGAAAGCGCAATACTACCCGTTCCAGCAATCACAACAATACCATCTTGACCATCAAGAGCACCTTCTATTGCTATTTGTACATCACTTTTTAAAACAAATGGTCTATTTTTAAATGCTTTTAAACAAATATCCTCTATTTCTTTTCTTATTTTTTTATCTTGTCCATATCCTGCTAAACCAATACCAATTTTTGAAACACTTTGTGGATCTAATTGTTCAACTCCAGCTTTTAATATTTCAATACATTTTTTTGGTGTTTGACTTAGAATATGAACAGTTGGTAAAACTATTTCTTGACCTATATTTCCATCATCATCATAAGAAACCATTTTTGTCTTTGTTCCACCACCATCAATACCTATATACATAAATTTCACCTTTTATCCTTCAATAGCTTCTTTAGCTTTTTCTTCTTCTAATAATTCCTTATCATACATTTTAAAGAATGGATAATATAACACAACAGAGATTACAATTAAAATAATATTCAAAACTGCTGCTCTCCAATCTCCTCCACATGCAAGATAAGCACCAATTGGTCCAGGTAATGTCCATGGAGCAATTGTAACAGCACAATTAACTAAATGCATTGCTGTAGCAACCCAAGCAATTGTTGCTAGAACTAAAGGAATAACAATAAAAGGAATTAATAACATCGGATTTAAAACAATTGGTGCCCCAAAAATCATTGGTTCATTAATGTTAAAAATAGATGGTAAGATTGTTGTTCTTCCTAAAGTTTTTCCATATTTAGATTTTGCTTTAAAACAGAATAAGATAGCTAATCCAAGTGTTGCTCCTGATCCACCAATATGCACAAACCATTGTAAAAATGGTTCAACACCAATATGTGTTGCTACTTTTCCAGCAGCTACCGCAGCTGTATTTTGGTCTAATAAAATTAACCAAATTGGTCTTGCAAGAGAACTAACAATAGAATCTCCATGAATACCGAATGACCAGAAAAACATAATTAAGAAAATAATAATTAATGTTGATGGTAAAGTATCTGTTGCATTTACTAATGGTTTAATAAGTGTTCCGACAATACTATGAACATCAATACCTAACCACATTGTAATGGTAGACATTCCTAAAATAATAATAATTGTTGGTGTTAAAGATTCAAAAGATCTTGCTACTGCTGGTGGAACAGCAGCAGGCATCGTAATTTTTATACCTTTTACTTGTGTAAATCTATAAATTTCAACTCCAATAAATGCAGATAAAATTCCAATAAACATACCTGCTGATCCTAAGTTTTCTGCAGGAATAACATATCCTGAAGGAAGTTGTTGTAAAAATGCATTTAATTCTGCATTTTTACTTGCTAATGCAGTAATTGAATCAGTCACATCTGGAATAGAGACAGGAACAATCGTTAATAAGAATGTTAACTCTGCCATAATTGCTCCACTTAATCCATCTAAATCATAAGATTTTGCAAGTGAATAACCAATTCCAAAAACTGCATATAATGTCATAATATACATTGACATTCTATATGGTAATAAAATAGCTACTGCATTAGCTTTGATAAACTTCGCCAAAGCCCATGATTCAGGCATTTGATTATATGAAAATGCAACAACCATTAATAATGAACTTACAATAATAATTGGTAAAGTAGCAATGATCCCATCACGAATAGCACGTAAATGTCTTTGATTGGAAAGTTTTTCCAAAGGACCAGCAAATTTACCTTCAATAATGTTCGAGAACTTTTCAAACATATTTTCTCCTCCTATCTAATCATTAATATCATCACAAAAGCCATGATTGTAAATATACCTGCAACAATCCAAAAGCTTTTACACATTCCTTTTTTTCTTTCAATATAAAATTGTGAATAAGCAACAGATAAACCGCATACAATTGAACTAATAATTGCATTAGGAAGGCGAAAATCAATATGTAAATAATGAAAACCATTTACACAAACAATTAAAGATAACATTGTAGCACCTAAAATCAACAATGCACTTTTAAATCCAAACATTGGAATATCATAGTCTGTTACCCCAAACATATTTTTATATGTTTTATTTTTTCATTTTTTACAACATATCTTTTCATTGCTTATTCCTCCTATAAAAAACTTCTAACTGTTAGGCTAATATTACCTTTATTCTTTTCAAGAGCTTCTTGACATTCTATTTCATCTTTACCCGTAAGACCCATTAAAATAGCAATCTTAACATTAAACTTGCTTTTATTTAATAGTCTTGTTGCTTCTGCTTCATCACAATCAACAGATTGGCAAACAATAGAAACAGCTCTCATTTTTAATTTTTCATTTGTTGGTTGAACATCAACCATTAAGTTTCCAAATACTTTTCCTCTTTTAATCATCACTGAAGTTGAAATCATATTTAAAACCATCTTTTGTGCTGTCCCAGCTTTCATTCTTGTTGAGCCAGTGACAACTTCTGGTCCTACAACAACTTCAATAGGATAATTAGCGTACTTTGAAATCTCTCCATTTTGAACACAACACAATGAAATTGTAGAACAGCCAATTTTGCGCGCATATTGCAATCCTGCAATTACATAAGGTGTTCTTCCTGAAGCAGCAATTCCACAAACAACATCTTTGTCATTTAAATTTATTTTTTCTAAATCAATTTGTGCTAATTGCTTCGAATCCTCTGCACCTTCAACTGCTTGAGTAACAGCTTTAATCCCTCCAGCAATAATTCCTTGGATAAGAGTAGGTTCAACTCCATAAGTTGGTGGACATTCAGAGGCATCTAGTATTCCTAGCCTTCCAGAAGTTCCAGCACCTACATAAATTAATCTTCCACCTAAACACATTTTTTCATAGATACAATCAACCGCTTGAGCGATTTGTAATATGACGTCTTGTACTGCAAATGCTACTTTTTGATCTTCATTATTAATTGTTTTTAAAATATCAATAGTTGACATTTCATCAATATGTAATGAATTTTGGTTTACTTTTTCTGTATCTAACTGATTTAATTTCATTAATATGGCCCCTCCTTCCAATATCATTATATTATTATTGAAATATTATTTCAATAATAATTGATATATTTTAAAATATTATTCCTAAAATAAAAGATTCATCTTGAAATGAATCTACTTTTTAAGAATTGAAACATTATTTCTTGAATCAATCAAATTATCTTTATTTTTATCAAAGTTCTTTTTAAACACACCATAATACAATAAATCAGTAATTACAAAAGAAGAAATTCTTGATGAAACTGCTCCTATACGTAACTCCTTTTCCTCGCTTGGTACTCTAAGTGCAACCGTACTATTTTTTGATATAAGATTTTGATTAATTTGTGTAATTGAAATATACGGAATATTTTTTTCAACTAAGATTTTAGAAATATCTACCAATCCTGCCGTTGTTCCTGAATAACTGATGATCAATGCCGTATCACCCTTTGTCATACTTTGCGTAAATGTCATTTGAATATGTAAATCATTATTATAAATAACCTTTTTCCCAATTCTGATTAATTTTTGTTCAATATCATTAGCAATAACTGAAGAGCCACCTACTCCAAACAGATAAATAGTTGATGCATTGCATAAAAGATTTATAGCATTTTCTAAATCACTAACATTAATCAATTGATATGTTTTCAATACCGTATTCATATTTAAACGACATCCTTTATCTACTAAAGATATCATATCATCATTTTCATTAAAAATAATATCTACATCTAAATCATGTTGCTCATTTGAATAAGATTGTGCTAAATTCATTTTTAAATCACTAAAACCTTTAAAACCTATTTTTTTAGAAAACCTAATAATAGCTGCGGCAGAAGTATTTGTCTTCTCTCCTAATATTTGTGCAGAATAATTTAAAATCTCATTACCATGTTCAAGAATATATTTCGCTATTAATTTTTCTGTTGATGTATAACTTTCTTCAAATTCTCTAATTCTTACAAAACCATTCACACTATCATCTCCCTGTTTTCATTATATCAATCACCATCAATAAATTCTATCCTAAAAAAGCTAGTTTCCTAGCTTCACAAACTATCACGAAAGGTAAACATATGGACAATCATCACCAGTGATAGTACACATTTTATGTGCATCTTTATTTTATCATTATATTTAACCCACTTTGATTTTAAGAACATATTGCTCTTTAGTTTTTGTGTAATATCTTCTCTTGGATTATCTAAATGATATTCTTTAGCCCACTTTCTAAAATGTCTATTAATATATTGATTAAGTTGCACCATATCTCGTTTATTAAGATAAATATCAACTAATCCAAGTGGATCTTCTACTGGATAAGCTTTAATTCTTTCCATCATTTGATAAACAACATCATTATTCATAATTTGAAAAGAATATGTATCCTGCTTTGTAACAATATCTAAATCCACATAGTAATTCATATGAACAACTAATACTCTCATTAAACCTATTTCACTAGACATTGATAACTTAAAACATTTTACATCACTATATTTTATATTTATTTGTCCATATTGAAGATAATCTTTATAAAAGTATAAACAATCATAAATTGTTCCATAATCTAAAGTATAATCA
>ERZ894191.1127-NODE-1127-length-16389-cov-8.173626_pt1 | contig 16389 bp, 19 predicted proteins | sample MGYA00380282_ERZ894191 | MGnify/ENA primary metagenome ERZ894191 (study PRJEB32331, sample SAMN06328485) | human gut metagenome | biome: human gut microbiome; feature: stool | host: Homo sapiens | collected 2013-02-21 ...
TACTTTAAAAGAACTGCTTAAAGTGAAATTAGGAACTTTATCAAGTCCTTTAGAAAAACAACTCACAAATACATCGCTAGAAAAATTAAATATTCTTACACTAAATATATTTAATGTAAGAAATGAAGAAGACGTTTTAAGAATTATTCATTAATGAAAATAGGTTATAACGAATCAAATCGCTATAACCTATTTTTTTATGCTTCTTCTATTTCTGGTTTAATCATTTTCATTTGTTTCATGATTTTACGAATATGATATAAGCTTTCAGCAATATTTAAACCATGATCACCAATTCTTTCAAAATCAGTTAAAATCTTAGTATAAATAATACTATTTTCAGTCGAACATTTCTTTTCTTTTAAACGAATTAATTGATTAACAGTAAATTGATGTTGCGTTTTATCAATATTATCTTCCATAACATCAACTTTATCAACGATATTTTTAAACTCATCATAATCTAAAATAATCAGTTCATCTAAGATATTATTACATAAACTTTCCATAATACTTATTTCTTTTAAAGCATCAGCAGAAAAATGCGTATCATCTTCAGCTAATTTTTGTGCTCTTGAAGCAATATTAATAGCATGATCACCGATTCTTTCTAAATCAGAAGATAGTTTTAAAAATAATACAATTGTTTGAGAACCTTCTGTAGGAAACTCATTTGAAATAACTTCTGTAGTAAAATCAATAATTTGTTGATTTAAATAATTAATATATTCTTCATCCTTTAATAAACGTTCATATTTTTCTTGATCAAAATGATCTAATAACTCAAATGCACGTTTAACATTATGATTAGCTACATTTAACATATGTTGAGTTTCATTAAATAATTGAGTATTTGCAATAGCACTTGTTCCAATATGATAATCATTATTAAAAATACTAAAATCTAAAAATTTAAGTGACATATGTTGATGATCTTCTGGATCATCAGGTAAAATCATCTTAGCAAGATCAACTAATTTTGTTCCAATTGGAAGTAATAATAATGTTGTAGCAACATTAAATATTGTATGTACATTAGCTATTTGAGCAGCAACATTATTTGGTGTTATACTTTCAACCAAATGAGCAAAAGGAAATAACATACTAATACTTACAAATATAACAGTTCCAATAATATTAAAAGTTAAATGAATAATAGTTGTTCTTTTAGCATTTTTACTTGTCCCAATAGAAGCTAAAACAGAAGTAATACAAGTTCCAATATTTTGACCAAATAAAACATAAATAGATGATGATAAAGTCATAACGCCACTTTTAGCTAAAGCTTGTAAAATACCTACAGAAGCAGAAGAACTTTGAATAAGTGCAGTAAATAACGCTCCTACTAAAATACCAATAAATGGATTTTGAAATTTAGAAATTAATCCTACAAACTCTGGCATAGTACGAAGCGGAACCATAGCGTTAGACATAGTTTCCATTCCTATAAATAAAATACCTAAACCACCAATAACACTTCCAAAAGCATCTAATTTTTTACTTTTAAAGAAGACAATCATTGCTACACCAATAAAAGCAATTAAAGGTGCAATTGCTGTAATATCAATTGCAATCAATTGACCAGTAATGGTTGTTCCAATATTAGCTCCCATAATTACCCAAACAGCACTTGTTAAAGACATCAATCCAGAGTTAACAAAACCTACAACCATTACTGTAGTTGCTGATGAAGATTGAATAATAGCAGTTACTAAAGCACCAACTAAAACTCCTAAAATACGATTCGATGTTAATTTTTCAAGAATCGTTTTCATTTTATTTCCAGCAGCCAGCTCTAATCCATTAGACATCATATTCATTCCATAAAGGAAAAGCGCTAAACCACCTAACATAGAAAAAATATTTGTTAGTTTCATATATAATCCCTCACAATCCGTAAGTAGATTAACACTTTCTTAAGGTAATGTATATAGACTTAACATATTCTTAACAAAAAAAGCTCCTAAGAGCTTTTACCAAATTCCTAATACATGTTGCATAAATAAACTCATACAGGTAATACTGATCCAACAAATAAATCCTAATAATATAGGTTTTCCACCTTTTTTAATTAATTGAATAACATTTGTATTCAGTCCTATAGCCACCATTGCTAGAACAATAAAGAATTTACTTAATTCTTTAAATGGTGTAAAGAAATTAGCAGATACACCCATATGAATGGATATTGTTGTAATAAGTGAAGCTAAAATAAAATAAATAATAAAGAAAGGAAAAACTTTCTTTAAATTAACCTTTTGACCATCTTTATTCTTTCTTAACTTAAAAAAAGATAATACTAAAGTAATAGGAATAATAGCCAGTGTTCTTGTAAGTTTTACAGTAACAGCTTTATCTAAAGTAGCACTTTGTAGATGGTACATTGAATCCCATGTAGAAGCTGCAGCAGTAACTGAAGATGTATCATTAATGGCTGTTCCAGCAAAAATACCAAATGCTTCACCACTCTTTGTAGAAAAACCAAGAACTGTTCCAAGAGTAGGAAACAATAATGCAGCAATCATATTAAATAAAAAGATAACAGAAATGCTTTGAGCTACTTCTTCATCGCTCGCTTCAATCACGGGTGCTGTTGCTGCAATAGCTGAACCACCACAAATAGAAGAACCAACACCAATTAATGTTGATATCTTACTTGGTATCTTCATTGCTTTATGTAATACATAAGAAACAATAAGTGATGTAGATATTGTCACAAGAATGATTGGTAATGATTGTTTACCTGTTTGTAAAACAACAGATAAGTTCATTCCAAATCCTAATAAGATAACTGCATATTGTAAAATCTTCTTTGAGGTAAAAGTAATTCCTGATTGTAAGTCTTTTTTATCTTTGATAAAAAGTGTGATAATCATACCTAGAATAATCCCAAAGACAGGACCACCTACAATTGGAAACTTCTTTCCTAGAAACCAACAAGGAATCGCAATAACTAAACATAATAGAATACCTTTATAATTCTTTTTTAAATTCATAAACTCTCTCCTTTAAAACAAAAGAAGTTTATCATATTTTGAGTAGAATTAGAATTAAGAATTGTTAAGAATAATTTTTTCTCATTCCTTTGTCATTCAAAGTAGATTCATGTATCATTATTAGATGAGGGATGAATATGAATAGTGAAATAGTAATTTTAATGCCAGTTTATAATCCTAGGGAGGAAATTATAAACTATATCAAAAAATTGAAAAAAGAAAGATATTCTATTGTTGTTGTAAATGATGGTTCTGATGAAAAATATCATTCTATTTTTGAAAGTCTTGTTGATGATTGTACAATTATTAACTATCCTGTTTCTAAAGGAAAAGGAAATGCTATTAAAAAAGGTTTAAATTTTATTAAGGAAAATAATCAAGATAGAAAAGGTATTCTTATTTTAGAAGAAGATTATCCAATAGATAAAATGACTCAATTAAATGAATTATTTAAACAAGAAAAAATCTTTTTTATTCATACAAAAGGTAAAAGAATATTTTCAAAGATATTTTTTATGATATATCATCAAGAATTTAAAAATGTTGATAGTAGAATTATTGGTTTTTCTATGAAATATTTAGATCAAATGTTGAAAGTAGATGAAAATTGTTATGAAGTACAAGTATTGATTGATTGTGTTCAAAAAGAAATAACAGTTAAGGAAATAGTTGTTGATCAAAATAAAGAATGCTTTCATCTAAAAAATAATAATCGTAACATCCTTTACGTTATCTTCTTACATCTATTCCGTTTTATTTCATCTTCAGTAATTAGTTCTGTCATAGATGTATTACTTGCTTGGCTTTTATTAGATGTATTAAAAATATGGATGACAAGTGATTTTTGGCGTATTGCTATTGCTAGTCTTGTAGCCCGTGTTATTTCAACTGTTGAAAATTACATTTACAATAAAAAGATTGTTTTTAAAGAAAGAACTGAAACTAAACAAACGGCAATTAGATTTTTGATTTTAACAGTAGTTATTACAATTTTGTCTACACTTTTTGTTTATGTTTTTTCTACGTTAGGTATTATGTCTGAAAAGCTTGCTAAACCTGTAGGTGATTTATTATTATTTTTATTAAGTTATAATGTACAAATGAAGTGGGTTTTTTCTAAAGAATAAAGAAGAATATATGGATGTTCTTCTTTTTTTTTTGAATAAAAAGCACTGATAAAATCAAGATAAAATGAAAAAATAAATAAATTTGAACTTCAAAGTATTTACATTTTGCTTTCTTCGTGTATAATACAAATCGTATTCAAGGAGGAAAGTAAAATGGATTTTGAAAAAGTAAAAGAGATCATTGTTGATTCATTAAGTTGTGATGAAAGTCAAGTTACAATGGAAGCAAATTTAAAAGATGATTTAGAAGCTGATTCTTTAGATGCTGTTGAATTAATTATGCAAATTGAAGAAGAATTTGAAGTAGAAATTCCAGATGAAGTTGCTTCTAACATGAAAACTGTTAAAGATATCGTAGATTATATTGAAGCAAACAAATAGTAAAGAGGTGTCGCTGAGGCGACTATATATTTTATAATAAGCTTTGAATTTCAAAGCTTATTATTTTACTATATACTTTGAACTTCAAATAAAGGAGAATGCTATGAAATTAGATTTTATTAAACAAATTATGAGTGAGTTTGATCAATCAAATGTCACTAAAATGAAAGTAGAAATAGATGATTTAAAAATAGAATTAGAAAAAGAAAGTGAAAAAGTTGAATATGTAAAACCATTAGAAAAAGAAAATAAAATGGTTGCAGAAGTAAACACTAAAGAGCCTACAGGTACGCCTGTAAAATCACCAATTGTAGGTGTTTTCTATGGTGCAAGTTCACCTGAAAGTGATCCGTATGTTACTGTTGGAAAGACAGTTAAAAAAGGAGATATTGTTTGTATTATTGAAGCAATGAAGGTGATGAATGAAATTAAGGCACCATGTGATGGAACGGTTACATCAATTCTTGTAGAAAATGAAGCGCTTGTAGAATATGATCAAGCTTTAATGGTTATTGAAGAAAATGTTTAAAAAGATATTGATTGCTAATCGCGGTGAAATAGCCGTTAGAATTATTCGTTGTTGTAAAGAAATGGGAATTGAAGCCGTTGCTGTTTATTCTTCAGCAGATGCCACTTCTTTACATGTTCAATTAGCAGATGAAGCTTACTGTATTGGACCTGCTAAAAGTAGTGAGAGTTATTTAAATATGGAAAATATTTTATCAGTAGCTACTTTATCAGGGTGTGATGCAATTCATCCTGGATTTGGTTATTTATCTGAAAATTCGACGTTTGCCAGACTTGTTGAAAAATGTGGTATGACTTTTATTGGTCCAAGTGGTGATGTGATTGATCAAATGGGGAATAAAAGCGTTGCTCGACAAATGATGATCGAAGCAGGAGTTCCAGTTGTTCCTGGAAGTGATGGCAGTATTGAATCTGTCAGTCAAGGAAAAGAAATTGCTAGAAAGATTGGTTATCCGGTTTTAATTAAAGCTTCTGCCGGTGGTGGTGGAAGAGGTATGAGAAAATGTTTTAAGGAAGAAGATTTTGAAAATGCTTATTTAACAGCTAAAGCAGAGGCAAAGGCTTGTTTTGGTGATGATGATATGTATATGGAAAAATTGATTTTAAATCCTAAACATATTGAATTTCAAATTTTAGCTGATCATTTTGGTAATGTTATTCATTTAGGAGAAAGAGATTGTTCAATTCAAAGAAGAAACCAAAAGATGATGGAAGAATCTCCAAGTAAAGCTTTAAGTCAAGAGCTTCGAGAAAAGATGGGAAATGATGCTATCAAAGCAGCTAAAAAAGTAGGATATGTTAATGCAGGAACGATTGAATTTGTTTTAGCACCGGATGGAAAATATTATTTTATTGAGATGAATACGCGTATTCAAGTTGAGCATCCAGTAACAGAGATGGTAACGGGGGTTGATTTGGTTCGTGAACAAATTAGAATAGCTGCACATTTAAAATTGAATTATAAACAAAGTGATATTGAATTAAAGGGACATGCCCTTGAATGTCGAATCAATGCTGAAAATCCTCAAGAAGGTTTTAGACCTTCACCAGGGATTGTTAGTAGTTTACATATTCCAGGAGGTTTTGGGGTACGTATTGATACAACTTTATATCAAGGTTATCAAGTGTCTTCTCATTATGATTCAATGATTGCTAAGGTAATCGTTCATGGAAGAAATCGTATTGAAGCAATTCGTAAAATGCGTAGGGTCTTAAGTGAATTAGTGATTGATGGTATTGATACGAATCAAGAATTACAGTATTTGATTTTACATGAAAGTGATTATGTCAAAGGAAATTTTGATACAAGTTTTATTGAAAAACATTTAGATGAGTTGGTGAATGAAAGATGATGGAACAGTTATTTAAGGAAAGAAAAGAAAAACTTCATTTATTTAAGTCATTAAGAAAAAAAAGAGAAAATGAAAGAAAAGAAGTTCCTGAAGGACTTTATACAAAATGTCCAAAGTGTAAAGAATTGATTCTTACAAGTAAACTTAAAAAAAATATGTCAGTTTGTCCTCATTGTGGAAATCATTTAAAGATCACTGCTTATGAAAGATTAGAAATGATTTATGATCAAGGAAAATATAAAGAACTCTATAAAAGTACACAAAGAGTAAATCCTTTAGAATTTCCCGGATACGATGAAAAATTAGAATTTCTACAACAAAAAACAGGTTTAAATGAAGCTGTTGTTGTAGCAAGTGGAAAAATAAATGGGACAAAGGTGATTACTTGTGTGATGGATTCACGTTTTTTAATGGGTAGTATGTCTTCTATTGTAGGTGATAAAATCACGAAAGCTATTGAACATGCAACCAAAAGAAAGTATCCACTCATTATTTTTACAGCTTCAGGAGGCGCTAGAATGCAAGAAGGAATTTATTCTTTAATGCAAATGACAAAAACCTCCGCAGCTCTTGCTAGACATCATCAAGCAGGTTTACTTTATATTTCCTATATTACCCATCCAACAACAGGAGGAGTAACAGCTTCATTTGCAAGCTTAGGAGATATTATTATTGGTGAACCTCAAGCATTGATTGGATTTGCAGGAAGACGTGTCATTGAAAGTACGCTTAAACAAAAATTACCGGAAAACTTTCAAACAACGGAATTTATGGAAGAACAAGGATTTGTTGATTTAATTGTAAAACGTCAAGAAATGCGTTCAACACTTATTAGAATTTTAAAAATGCATGGTAAGGGGGCATAAAGATGTCTTTAAGTCAAGTAGAAAAAGAAATTGAAAAGTTACAAAAAGAACTTCTTGATTGCAATCAAGAAAGAAAAAAAGAAATCGAAAGTCAAATCAAAAAACAAGAAGAATATTATCAACATCTTTCACCTTATGATCATGTTTATCTTGCTAGAAAAAGTACACGACCAAATATTAAAGATTATATCAATCATCTCTTTGATGATTTTATTGAATTACATGGAGATCGTTTAGCAAAAGATGATGGTTCAATTATTGGAGGCATTGGGTTATTTAATCAACAACCTGTAACAATTATCGGTCATTTAAAAGGAAAAACTTTAGAAGATAATTTAAAATGTAATTTTGGAATGTCTTCACCAGAAGGCTATCGAAAGGCAATGCGCTTAATGAAACAGGCGGAAAAATTTAAACGTCCTATTATTGCTTTTGTCGATACTCCAGGAGCTTATCCAGGAATGGAAGCAGAAATGCATGGAATTGGAGAAGCAATTGCTCGAAATCTTTTAGAAATGTCTCTTTTAAAAGTTCCTATTATTACTATTGTTATTGGTGAGGGAGGTTCTGGAGGAGCTTTGGCTTTAAGTGTGAGTGATCGCTTAGTCATGTTAGAAAATAGTGTTTATTCGATTTTATCTCCTGAAGGATTTGCTTCTATTTTATGGAAAGATCAAGAAGGAAAGCGCGTTGCAGAGGCTGCAAGCTTAATGAAATTAACAGCTAAGGATCTTTATGAGCGTCATATTATTGATCATATCATAGATGAAGATTTAAAAGGGGCTACTGTTGAAAGTTATGAAGTTTATCGACAAATAAAAGAATATTTAAATACAAATCTTAAAGAATTACAAAAGTTATCAACATCTCAATTGATTAATAAACGTTATGAAAAATATAGAAAGATAGGACAAGTATTTTAAAGGAGAAAAAGATGAATGGAATTGAAATTGTTTCTACAGGTTATGCCAAAATTGAAAAGACTTTAGATAATCAACAACTTGAACAAATGGTAGAAACATCTAATGAGTGGATTGTTTCACGAACTGGTATTTTAAAAAGACATCTTTCAGATAAATCAAGTGCTTTTCTAGCTATTGAAGCTGCTAAAAAAGCAACTCAAAATCAAGATTTAAGTCAACTTGCTTTAATTATTGTAGCTACGATGACACCAGAAAATAATACGCCAAGTAATGCCTGTCTTGTACAAAAAGCTTTAGGTTTAAATCATCAATCAATGATGTGTTTTGATATTAATGTTGCTTGTAGTGGTTATGTTTATGCTTTAAAAGTTGCTCAAAGCTTGTTAGAAGAAAATCAATATGGACTTGTTATTGGAAGTGAACAATTAAGCTCTATTGTAGATTATCAAGATCGTAATACGTGTATTTTATTTGGAGATGGTGCAGCCGCTACGCTGATTAAAAAAAATCAAAAGCTTTTTTATAGTTATTTAGATAGTGATGGAAATGAAGAAGTACTATTTTCTAAAAGAAATGATTATTTAAAAATGAAAGGTCAAGATGTTTTTAAATTTGCTATTAAAGCAATTCCTTTAAGTATTGATCATGTCTTAAACCAAGCAAAGATGACATTAAATGATATTGATTATGTAATTTGTCATCAAGCAAATGAAAGAATTATTAAACATGTTTATAAAAAATATCAATGTTCAAGTGAAAAGTTTTATATGAACTTACAAGAATATGGAAACACCTCAGCAGCGAGTATTCCATTAGCTTTAGCGAAGATGAATGAACAAGGGTTACTTCAAAAAGGAATGAAAATCATTCTCGTTGGCTTTGGTGGAGGACTTACTTGGGGTGCAATTTTAATGGAATGGTAAGGAGAACAAAATGAAATTAAATGAGTTATTAAATATTAAATATCCTATTATTCAAGGAGGAATGGCCAATATTGCTACCGGTGCCTTTGCTGCGAGTGTTTCTAATGCAGGAGGTTTGGGTTTGATTGGAGCTGGAGGAATGAATGCTGAAATGTTAAAAGCAGAAATTCAAGCATGTAAAAAATTAACAAATCAACCTTTTGGTGTCAATATTATGTTACTCAATCCAGATGCCAAAGAAATGGCACAAATCGTTATTGATGAACATGTCCCAGTTGTGACAACTGGTGCTGGAAATCCAGGTGTATATATAAAAATGTGGAAAGAAGCAGGAATTAAAGTTTTACCTGTTGTTCCTAGTGTGGCTCTTGCTAAAAGATTAGAACGTGCAGGCGTGGATGGTTTAATTGTTGAGGGTTGTGAAGCAGGGGGACATATTGGTGAGGCAACGACTATGGCGCTTGTTCCTCAAGTTGTAAGTAATGTTTCTATTCCTGTTATTGCTGCAGGAGGAATTGCCAGTGGCAAGCAAATGTTAGCGGCTTATGCCTTAGGTGCTTGTGGTGTACAAATTGGAACAGTTTTACTCGCAAGTAAAGAATGTCCAATTCATGAAAATTATAAACAAGCAATTTTAAAGGCAAAAGATACTTCGACAACTGTTACAGGAAGAATTAATGGAACACCAGTAAGAATCTTAAAAAATAAAATGGCAAAAGCTTATATTCAAAAAGAAAAAGCAGGAGCAGATATGATGGAACTTGAAAAATATACTTTAGGTTCATTAAAAAAAGCTGTTTTTGAGGGAAATGTTGATGAAGGTTCTTTGATGGCAGGACAAGTTGCAGGAATGATTCATGAAATTAAACCCGTTAAACAAATTTTAGAAGAAATGATGAGTGAGTTACAAGAAACTTATTCAAATTTGGAGATTTAAAATGTTAGAAATCAATCAAAAAAGCCTAACTGTCCCTTTAATTCAAGGAGGAATGGGTGTTGGTGTTTCTCTAGGAAATTTGGCAGGACATGTTGCTAAGTGTGGGGCGATGGGAGTTATTTCTACAGCGCATCCAGGATACAAGGAAGATGATTTTGAAAGTAATCATCGTCAAGTAAATATTCGTGCTTTAAAAAAAGAAATTTTAAAAGCACAAAAGCTTTCTCAAGGAAAAGGTTTAGTAGCTATCAATGCGATGGTTGCTTTGAAAGATTATGAGGAATTGATCAATGCAGCATTAGAGAGTAAAGTTGATGCCATTATTTCAGGAGCTGGACTTCCTTTACGTTTACCAGAATTGGTAAAAGATCATGATGTTTTAATTGCTCCAATTGTTTCAAGTGGTAAAGCCTGTAAGGTAATCATAAAACATTGGCTTAAAAAATATCAACGTACACCAGATTTTATTGTTATTGAAGGAAGTCAAGCAGGAGGACATTTAGGATTTAAAAAAGAAGACTTAGAAAATCAAACATGCCAAAGTTTAGAAGAAATTTTTAAAGATGTTGAAGAAATTGTAGAAAATAATAAATTGAACATTCCTATTTTTGTAGCAGGAGGAATCAGTCAAAGAAGTGATGTTAAGCATTTCTTTGATCTAGGTGTCGATGGTATTCAAGTAGCAACACGTTTTATTACAACTTATGAATGTGATGCTTCTATCAAATATAAAGAAGCCTTCTTAAAAGCTATAAAGGAAGATATTGGTTTTGTTTCTTCTCCTGTTGGAATGCCAGGAAGAGCAATGCAAAATAGTTTTGTTAAAAAAACCAAGAAAGAAAAAATACCTGTTAAAAAATGCTATCAATGTTTAATTCCTTGTGATGTTAAAAATACACCTTATTGTATTTCAAGAGCTTTAATAGAAGCTGTTAAAGGAAATTTAGAAGATGGTCTTATTTTTACAGGAGCTCATGGTTATAGGCAAGATCATTTGATGCATGTTGATGAAGTGATTCGTGAATTAATGGAGGATGACAAATGAAATTAGGAATTATTTATGCTGGTCAAGGAAGTCAAGTTGTGGGAATGGGAAAATCATTTTATCCTCGTGAAATCTTTGATCAAAATGAAGATTTAAAGGAATTATGTTTTAATGGACCACTTGAAAAACTATCTTATACACCATATACCCAACCATGTATGGTGATGGTTGCAACAATCATTACAGATTTATTAAAGGAACAAGGGATTGTTCCTGACTATACAGCTGGTCTTTCTTTAGGGGAATATTCAGCATTATATTGTGCAGGTGTTGTTGAAAGGAAACAAGTTATTGATCTTGCACGCTTTAGAGGAAAAGTCATGCAAGAAGCAGTATCAGGAATTGAAAGTGAAATGATTGCTGTTTTAGGAATGAAGGAAGAACTTTTACAAGATTTATGTCATCAAGCAAGTTCATTAGGAATTGTTTCTATTTCTAATTATAATTGCCCTGGTCAACTTGTTGTTGCTGGTGAAAAAAAGGCTGTGGAAAAAGTTAAAGAATTAGCTTTAGAAAATAAAGTAAGAAGAGTTATTTCTTTAAATACGAGTGGACCTTTTCATACTTCTTTATTAAAAGAAGCGTCACTTGCTTTAAAAGAAAGATTTAAAAAAGAAACTTTTCATGAAATGAAAATACCTGTTATTTTTAATACTTTAGGTCATGAAATCGAAGATCAATCAATACCAGAAATTTTAGAAAAGCAAGTGATGTCACCTGTTTACTTTGAAAAAAGTATTCGCTATATGATAAATCAAGGTGTTGATACGATCATTGAAGTAGGACCAGGAAAGGTATTAAGTGGTTTTGTTAGAAAGATAGATCGAAGTATTCAGCTTTATCAAATAGAAGATATGGAATCATTGAAAAAAACAGTGAAAGCTTTGAAGGGAGAATAAAATGAGATTAGAAAATAAAATTGCTCTTGTTACAGGTGGAGGACAAGGTATTGGTAAAGAAATTGCTAAAACATTAGCTTTAAATGGTGCTTTTGTTTTAATTAATTATATAGATTTAGGGAATAATCAAGAAATTGCTCAAATGACAAAAAATGAAATTGAAAGTCTTGGAGGAAAATGTGAAATCTTACCTGCAAACGTAGCAAGTTATGATGAAACATTAGAGATGTTTAAAACAATTAAAAATGAATATGGAAGATTGGATATTTTAATTAATAATGCAGGAATTACAAAAGATGGCTTAATGTTACGCATGAAAGAAAATGATTTTGATACAGTTATTGATGTCAATTTAAAAGGAACATGGAATTGTATGAAACATGCGACAAAATTAATGATGAAACAAAAATATGGACGTATTGTTTCCATGTCATCTGTTGTAGGCGTTATGGGAAATGCAGGACAAGTCAATTATGCTGCTAGTAAATCAGGAATTATTGGAATGACAATGTCTCTTGCTAGAGAAGTTGGAAGTCGAGGTATTACTGTTAATGCAGTAGCACCAGGTTTTATTCAAACAACAATGACAGATGTTTTAAGTGATGAAATTAAAGAACAAATGAAAAGTCAAATTCCTTTAGGAACATTTGGAAGTGTTCAAGATATTGCAAATGCAGTTGTTTTTCTAGCAAGTGATGAAGCAAAGTACATTACTGGACAAACATTGCATGTTGATGGTGGCATGGCTATGTAAAGGAGAAGCATATGAAAAGAAGAGTTGTCGTAACAGGAATAGGTGCTTTAACACCTATTGGAAATAATGTAAATGATACATGGAAGGGTATTTTAAATCATCAATGTGGGATTGATTTGATTCAATCATTTGATACTTCAAATATGAAGGTAAAAGTAGCAGGTGAATTAAAGGACTTTGAAGCTACTGAATACTTAGATAAAAAAGATGTTCGTAAAATGGATAAATTTATTCAATATGGACTGATTGCAGCTAAAGAAGCTATCAAAGATTCTAAATTAGAGATAGATTCTATAAATCATGATCGTTTTGGGGTAGTAGTATCAAGTGGTATTGGAGGATTAGGATCTATTGAAGAAAATCATCAACGTGGTTTAAAGAAAGGATTTGATCGTGTTTCTCCATACTTTATTCCTATGACCATTGTTAATTTAGCAGCTGGTCAAATTGCCATTGCCTTTAAAGCACAAGGACTTGCTACATGTCCTGTAACAGCTTGTGCGGGAGGAACAAATGCTATTGGTGATGCCTTTAGAAATATTCGTGATGGTTATTTAGATGTAACCATTGCTGGAGGTTGCGAAGCAAGCATTACACCTCTTGGTATTGGTGGTTTTACATCAATGAAAGCTTTAAGTGAATCACATGATCCTAAACGTGCCTCTATTCCTTTTGATAAAGAAAGAAATGGTTTTGTCATGGGTGAAGGAGCAGGAATGCTTGTTTTAGAAGAACTTGAACATGCTAAAGCAAGAGGGGCACATATTTATTGCGAAATGGTAGGTTATGGTGTTAGTTGTGATGCTTATCATATGACAGCTCCAGCTCCTGAAGGTATTGGAGGTGCTAAAGCCATGATCAATGCACTTCAAGATGCTTCTCTTGAAGCTAATCAAATTGATTATATTAATGCTCATGGAACATCAACACCGATGAATGATAAGTTAGAAACGGCTGCAATCAAAAAAGCTTTTAAAAATCATGCTCATAAAGTAGCTGTATCTTCAACAAAAGGAAATACAGGTCATTGTTTAGGAGCTGCTGGTGGAATTGAAGCTGTTTTATGTGTTAAAGCATTAGAAGATAACTTTATTCCAGCAACTATTAATTATCAAAATTTTGATGAAGAATGCGATTTAGATATTGTTGCAAATCATGGAAGAAAACAAGTATTAAATTATGTAATGTCAAATTCATTAGGTTTTGGAGGGCATAATGCCTCAATTATTTTTAAGAAATATGGAGAAGAGTAATGGAACTTAATAGTAATCAAATACAAGAAATCAATCCTCATCGTTATCCTTTTGCTTTAGTAGATCGAATTACAGATTATAAACCAGGTGAGTATGCTAAAGGAATCAAATGTGTCAGTGTTAATGAAATGCATTTTTGTGGACATTTTCCAAGTCATCATGTCATGCCAGGAGTTTTGATCGTTGAAGCTTTGGCACAAGTAGGATGTATTGCTATTTTATCAAAAGAAGAAAATAAAGGAAAAATTGCTTTTTTTGGTGGTATTAAAAATTGTCGTTTTAAAGGACAAGTAACACCAGGGGATGTTTTAGAAATGGAATGTGTTCTTACTAAACAAAAAGGACCCGTAGGAATTGGTGAAGCTATTGCAAAAGTAAATGGTAAAGTTGTTTGCAAAGCTGAACTTACATTTGCAATTCAATAATCTTGAATTGCAATTTTTTTTATTTTATCATGATAAAGAGGTGAAACTATGAAACTGATAGAGCTAGAAGAAGTTGATTCAACAAATGATTATTTAAAAAGAGAATATCAAAATTTACCTATGCAAACATGTGTCACTGCCAAATATCAAACAAAAGGTAGAGGTAGAAATGGTCATGTTTGGGAAAGTCATGCAAATGAGAATTTGATTATGAGTTTTTTATTTAAAGATTTTCATAAAATAGAAGATGCTTGGAAAATGACACAATTAGCTTCGTGTAGTGTTGTTGGTTTACTTGATCGTTATCGTATTAAAGCAACTATTAAATGGCCTAATGACATTTATGTCGATGGAAAAAAGATTTGTGGTATTTTAGTAGAAACAATTTTAGATCCTGATTTAAAAGGTGTCATTGTAGGAATTGGTTTGAATGTAAATGGTAATGAATATCAATCCATGAAACAAATTACAGGAAAAACTTATAAGATTTCTAAGTTGGCTGTAGGACTTAAAACATTTATGTTGATTTATTATAATTTATATCAAACAAATCAGTTTCATAAGGTTTTGGAATACGCTAATAGTATTTCTTATTTAAAAGATAAGTGGGTAGAATATGGTGAGTATGGTGAAGTTTGTTTTCAAAAGCTATTAGATGATGGGGCTGTTTTATTTGTTGATCGACAAGGAAGAACTTATAAGCAGGTAGTTAATGAAATATCTTTACATGATACAAGGATATAGAGTAGTATAAGTAATAAGATTTTAGAATAGAAGGGAATAATATTGATGAAATATTATTTAATGAATAAAAATAAAGAGTTAATGATTTTACAACAAAATGATGATTTTCTTTTTGAAAATGACTTTATTCTATTAAATAAAGAAGCATTGCCATTTTCGATTTATCAAGATTTAAAAAAAATAAAACACATAAAGAGATTATAAAAGGCATAAATGAGTGGTTTTCAACAAGAATTGTTCCAAATTATAGAGATAATAAAGATAGTATTTTTAAAGAATATCAAGTTCGAGATGGTTATGAATTAGCCAATAAACATTATGCATTGTCGTTATCTGATCAATATTGGCTAAAACCTTTAGATGAAAATATTTCTTGGGAAGATATTAACTATTTTGATTACGATTATGACGGCAAAGATTTTTTTGAAGCATCTTATGGAAAAGATAGTTTTAATACGCTTAATATAGAATCAACAAGTAAAAATAAATACACAACTCCCAATAATACATTGGGTGGACAATTAAAAAAAGCATGGATTAAGGTTAATAATGAAAATTATCTTTTAAAAGGATCTGGTACACTTTATGCATTTGAGCCAATCAATGAAGTAATCGCCTCCAAAATATGTGAAATTATTAATGTTCTATATGTTAAGTATTCATTAAAAAAGATTCAAACAAAGCGACAACAAACACTTGTTTCTGTTTGTAAGTGTATGATAAATTCTTCTCAAGAAATAATACCAGCTTATCAAGTATTACAAGAAGAAAATCAACTTACGCATTCAAAAGATGATTTTTATGTTTATATTAAAATTCTTGAAGATCATGGAGTTCAAAATGCTGATGAAAAAGTTCAAAAAATGTTGATGCTTGATTATATCATGTTAAATGAAGATCGTCATTTGAATAATTTTGGTATTATTCGTAATGTTGATACTTTAAAATGGGTAGATGTTTGTCCAATCTTTGACACAGGTAGAAGTAATAATTGTAATGTGACTGAAAAGTATTGGGATTTTAATGTAGGAGAAGTTAAATGTTTTACTAACTATTTAATATCAAGTGAAGAATTATTAGATTTATTTACTATCTCTCTTCAAGAAAAATCTTTTAAAAGATTAAAAGAGCTTGTTCAAGTTTACAATCAACTTTTAAAAGAAAATCAATGTTTGATATTCAAATAGAAAAAATAACAGAAGGTTTTTCTAGAAGAATTGATATACTCTATCTAAA
>ERZ894191.1136-NODE-1136-length-16283-cov-12.060882_pt1 | contig 16283 bp, 14 predicted proteins | sample MGYA00380282_ERZ894191 | MGnify/ENA primary metagenome ERZ894191 (study PRJEB32331, sample SAMN06328485) | human gut metagenome | biome: human gut microbiome; feature: stool | host: Homo sapiens | collected 2013-02-21 ...
TTTAACACCATCATTCACATTAACAGGAAATGGACTCTTATCAGTCAAATCCATTAAATGACGGATATGCATTCTCTCCATGCTGGGATGCATCCAGACCGACCATCTCTTCCTTCGGATCTACACGAAGCGGTGTAAAGATCCGCACGATCCCGATACAGATCAGCGTTCCCACAATGGCAACCGCAATGGTGATCACAATACTCAATACCTGCGCCAGGAACAGACGATGATCTCCAAACACAAGGCCATCCCATTTTGCAACAGAGTTAATGGAAGTTTTTCCGAAGAGACCTGTTGCGATTCCTCCCCAGATACCACCGATACCATGGCAGCCAAAAGCATCCAGGGCATCGTCGATCTTCAGCTTCTGTTTCAGAAGGATCACAGTAAAGTAACAGATCGGGCTTACCAGGATCCCAATGATAAAGGATGCCCATACCGGTACGAAACCAGCTCCCGGTGTAATGGCTACCAGTCCGATAACAAGACCTGTGGATGCACCAACCAGTGTCGGTTTTCCCTCGCGGATCACCTCGATCAGCATCCAGGTCAGCAGTGCGCAGGCAGAAGAAATGCTGCTGGTCATAAAGGCATGTGCCGCAAGGCCGTCTGCCTTCAGCGCACTTCCTGCATTAAAGCCGAACCATCCGAACCACAGCATAGCTGCTCCGAGAAATACAAATGGGATATTGTGTGTGCGATAGGTTGCTTTTGCATAGCCTCGTCTCTGTCCAAGATAAATGGCAAGAACCAGTGCACTGACACCGGAACTGATATGTACCACATTTCCTCCTGCAAAGTCCACAGAGCCAATGGCTGCCAGAAATCCACCGTCTCCCCAGACCATATGTGCCATTGGATAATACACGATCAAAGACCAGATCGCAATAAAGAAAAACAGCGCCTTAAAACGCATTCTTCCAACCACGGCACCGGTGATCAATGCCGGTGTGATCATGGCAAACATCATCTGGAACGCCACAAATACCAGATGCGGGATCGTATCCGCATAAGGTCCCGGCTCCCAGCCTACGCCATTCAGCGCAAACCAGCGAAAATCTCCGATGATCCCGCCATGATTTCCTCCAAATGCCAGCGAATATCCAAACAATGTCCACATAACTACGGACAGTCCCATGATCGCCCCACAGGCCATCATGGTATTTACCACATTTTTCCTGCGGACCAGTCCTCCGTAGAAAAACGCAAGCCCAGGTGTCATAAAGAACACAAAGGCTGTACAGATCAGCATAAAGCCGGTATCTCCTGCATTCATCATTCATTTCCTCCTCAATTCCCTCAATTATTCTGCAACGCAAAAAGCGCCTGGAAACTCAATTTCCAGACGCCTTTGTCATGTCAGTTAGCATAGCAGATAATTTGTGGGTTTTCAAGAGTTTTTTCGCTATTTTTCTGTTTTCTTACAGAATTACTATGTTTTATGTGGATATGAAATTTATTTTCGGCAATCTATCCGGTTATAAATATTGGAGAGATTTTATTTTATCTCTTACTGTACTATAACACGGACTATGCTCAGAATCAGCAGATGTGCCGGATAAAAGATATAGAAAAACCACTTGGAAAACTTCGGTGCTTTTTCGGATTTTTTGCCATTATAGAAGCACAGGATGATGATTCCTGATGCCACGATCCCTGCTACCGAAAACAGAGCATGGATCATTGCCGGTCCGGCTGCCATTTTTTCCACGTAGGAGCTGTAGTTAAACAGCACAAAAAGGGCAGCACCGACTCCGTACGCTGTTATCATCCTCTTCCTGTTCCCCCAGCTCTCATGGAACCAGATGGTAAAAACCGGTGCCAGGATTGCCCAGTCCGAACAAACGGATAGTAAAAGAAGCAGGATCAGAAGTGGAATTCTCCATTTACTTGCCATCATCCTTTCCTGAACAACCAGGATCATAAAACAGATAAACAGAGTAAAGATCATATTCAGCTGTGAATTCCCAAAGGCTATCATATAGGGAACCTGGGAGATTCCGGCAAAGATCAGAAGCCTTTCACCGTATTTTCTCCTGGAATGTGTATAGTAAAAACCTTCCACAAGAAAATAACACATGGTAATGGCTGTGAAGTAGCCAATGTCTATAAACACTTCCCACAGGATCGTGTTTTCCGGCAGAAGCACGTTGGCGATATGATTCAGAAGCATGGTAAAAATTGCCAGATATTTAATGGCATCCCGGGTCAGTCCCGGCTTTTCTGTTGTTGGCATGATCTTCTCCTTCTGTGCAGAAAAATTTTCAGATCTTTCACATCTTCTGCACAATATAATACATTTATCTTACACTGATTTTCTGACTCATACAACTTTTTTTGTTATTGCTGGTCACCAAAAGGACAGTTGCCTTTTTCGCAAGGTAAGCTTATACTGTAGAAAGCGTGCTGTATTTTATATGGCAAAACTTCTCAGCAAACGCTGTAAAACAATAAATTCGGAAAGGAATTATCGATCATGATCCAGGATATCGCACCACATACCTATCACAATGAGTACAAACCTGTGGCCCCGGATAAAGAAAGCCACATCCTCGCCTATGAAGAAGGAAAGATCCTTATGAAAAAAGATGGCGAGACTATGACTCTTCCAAGCTTTGGAGAGCTGGAAGGAAAAGTTGAAAATCTCTATGAGAATTATATCTATCTCTTCTCCATTGACGAAGAGCATTTTTATCTGATCCCGGATCTTGACACCAGTCTCCTTTCTGGTTATCAGTTTGAGATCACAAGAGTTCTCCGCACAGCGGAGCCACAGTATCTGGCTTTCGCAGGAATCACCGGATATCAGCTCTTTCAGTGGTACAGCAAGCGCCGTTTCTGCGGCTGCTGCGGAAAACCGATGGTACATGATAAACATGAACGCAAGATGATCTGCCCTGCCTGTGGAAACGGTGAATATCCGGTGCTTTCTCCGGCTGTGATCGTAGGCGTTACCAACGGTGACAAGCTGATTCTCTCCAAATATGAGGGCCGAAATCACACCCGCTACGCCATGATCGCAGGTTTTGCCGAGATTGGCGAGACCATCGAGGAGACTGTCCACCGTGAAGTTATGGAAGAGATCGGCGTAAAGGTCAAAAATCTCCGCTACTACAAAAGCCAGCCATGGTCCTTCTCCGGAACCCTTCTGTTTGGCTTCTACTGTGATCTGGATGGCGACGACACTCTGACTGTAGACCACGATGAGCTTTCCATGGCCTCCTGGTTCAACCGGGAAGACATTCCGGATGAAGGAGATAATATCAGCCTTACCAAGGAGATGATGATGGCATTTAAGCATGGAAAAGCCTGAAGTATCGCTTGCCTGATTCCGTAAACAATTTTTCGCAACCAATTTCACAAAAAAACACCGGCCATTCATCTGTAACATGTCCTGTCCAGGCTGCCAGATCATCTCTGACATCTCAGCCCCAGTACATATTCCAATGAATGCCGGCGTTTTTATTTTCTATTTTTCTATTTTTCTTCCGAGCCGGAGCAATCTGCCTAAAACCGTTTTATTTCTCCGGTGTCAGATGCCAGATATCTCTGTTGTACTCTTCGATGGTTCTGTCTGAAGAGAAGTATCCTGCTTTTCCGATATTTACAAGCATTTTCTCTGCCCATGCGGTTCTGTCCTCATAATCGGACAGTGCCTGATCTTTCACCTTCGCATAATCCTCGAAGTCAAGAAGAGTCATGAACCAGTCTTTGCTTACGATCTCATGATGCAGTCTTCTTAAATGCTCCTCACTTCCAATAGAAAGAAGCTCGTTTCCTACGATAAAGTCTACTGCACGACGGATGCGCTCGTCTTTCTCATAAAAATCTCTGGAGCAGTAGTCAGCCTTTTCATAGTGTTCGATAACCTGCTCACTGGACTCTCCGAAGATATAGATATTATCCTTGCCTACCAGCTGGCTGATCTCCACATTTGCACCATCCATGGTTCCCAGTGTTACAGCACCGTTGAGCATGAACTTCATGTTTCCTGTTCCGCTGGCCTCCTTGGAAGCAAGAGAGATCTGCTCGGAGATATCGCAGGCAGGGATCAGCTTCTCTGCTGCACTTACGTTGTAGTTTTCCACCATAACAACTTTCATGTACGGGGAAACCTCCGGATCATTGTTGATAAGCTCCTGTAAGCAGAGGAGAAGGTGGATAATATCCTTTGCGATAACGTATGCAGGAGCTGCCTTTGCACCGAAGATAAAGGTTACCGGGCGCTGCGGCTTCTCGCCTGCCTTGATCTTCAGGTAACGGTCAATGATGTAAAGTGCATTCAGCTGCTGACGTTTGTACTCATGAAGACGTTTGATCTGGATATCATAAACACTGTGTGTATTGATCTCTTCACCTGTGTTGGCTTTGATAAACTCCGCACATCTCTTCTTTGCATCCTGCTTGATCTTAAGGATATTTGCAAGAACGTCCTGATTTCCCTTGAAGCCAAGCATCTTGTCAAGCTCAAAGGAATCCTTGCGGAAGCCGTCACCGATCATGGATGTGATGTACTCTGTCAGCGGATGGTTGCAGTGAAGGAGCCATCTGCGGAAGGTAATTCCGTTTGTCTTGTTATTGAATTTCTCCGGATAGATCTCATAGAACTGATGAAGCTCTGTCTCCTTCAGGATATCGGTATGAAGGGATGCAACACCGTTGATGGAAAATCCGTAGTGGATGTCCATATGTGCCATGTGTACCAGGTCGTTCTTGTCGATGATGGCAAGATTTTCCTGCGGATATTTTGCTTTGATACGCTCGTCCAGCTTGCGGATGATCGGCATCAGATGCGGAACAACCTCCTCAAGATAGGAGATCGGCCATTTCTCAAGTGCCTCTGCAAGAATGGTATGGTTGGTATAAGCGCATACATGAGATACGATCTCGCATGCCTCCTCGAACTCGATTCCACGCTCTGTAAGGAGACGGATAAGCTCCGGAATTACCATACTCGGATGTGTATCGTTGATCTGGATCACTGCGTAATCGGCAAGGTCATGAAGATTGCAGCCTTTTGCTGTTGCCTCATCCAGAATCAGCTGTGCCGCATTGCTTACCATGAAGTACTGCTGATAGATACGAAGCTTTCTTCCTGCATCATCGCTGTCATCCGGATAAAGGAACAGTGTCAGGTTGTGGAGCAGATCCTTCTTATCAAAGGAGATTCCCTCGCCCACAATGCTCTCGTCTGCAATATCAATATCAAAAAGGCGAAGCTTGATCGCTTTGTTCTCATAGCCTGCAACATCAATATCATACAGTGTGGATTTCAGCATAAAGCCCTTAAATGGGACATAATAGGAAACGCCTGCATCTGTAAGCCAGCTCTCCGGCTGGATCCAAGGATTCGGTGTCTCAAACTGAAGATGATCCTTAAACTCCTGTTTGAAAAGTCCAAGGTGATAATTAAGTCCGATTCCTTCTCCCGGAAGTCCCAGAGTTGCAATGGAATCCAGGAAACATGCTGCCAGACGGCCAAGTCCGCCGTTTCCGAGAGATGGCTCCGGCTCGATCTCCTCGATCATGGAAAGCTCTTTTCCGTTTTCTTTAAGATATTTCGCAACTTCATCGTAAACGCCCAGATTGATCAGGTTGTTGGAAAGAAGCTTACCGATAAGGAACTCTGCGGAAATATAATAAATTTTCTTTTTTCCTTCCTGGTAGCCGCGGCCCTTCAGCTGCTCCTTTGTCCAGGAGAGAAGTCCGTGATAGATTTCCTCGTTTGTACAATCTTTTACATTTTTGTTATATTTGTCTTCAAATACTTTGCTTAATGTTTCCATTTTTGATCTCCTTTCATGGATCTTGATGGGGTGAAATATGTTTTTACAAGGTTGTTTGCTTTGTTTTTGATGTTATTAGGATATCACGCATTTCTTTTCAAAAATATAACAATCCTGTCATGATATGCAAGATATTTGCCAGACTGTTTTCACTTTTTACTGTAGCTCTGCATAAAAACGCAAACGTGACATATGCGGTCGCTTCGGGATCTTTCTCAGATCTGTCTCATACTCTTCCTGTACTTATGCGGTGAAATCTTATTGGACTGCTGAAATTTCTTTATAAAATAACTTGTACTGTTAAATCCCACCTGCATGGCAATCTCCGTCACAGGTGCATCGGAATGTGTAAGAAGATACTTTGCCTTTTCCATACGGAAGTCATTGATGTATTCCACCAGGGTTTTCCCCGTATACTGGCGAAAAAGCTTCATAAAATAATACTCACTGTAATTGGAAAGTCCGGAAAGCTCTGAAACAGTAAGATTCTCCTGATAGTGAAGGCTGATATGATCCAGCACTTCCTTTACTGCTGCAAGGCTCTTGTTCTGCTCGGTGCTTACCGGGATAATATAATGCTTCGTCAACATCTCATAAAAGAAATCAAAGAACAGCATTTTCAGCTTCACATAAAAATATGGCTTCTTCTCCGTATGACAGTCATGGATCTCCAGAAAAATTTCCCGAAGCTTTTCGTATCCGGAATCTCCTTCTTCTATATGATGGCAGAATTCTGCCTTGTTTTCTATTAATGGCGATACCACACATTCCTGGCAGATATCTCCCGGCTGACCTGCAAGGAAGCCCAGGCTGAAAACCACACTCTTATAATAAAGAGGCTTCTTAAGATCAGTCCGCATACTATGGAGAACTCCACAGTTCACGATCAGGATATCCCCCTTTTTCAGGCGGATGCTCTCCCGGTTCAGTCTGGCAAAGCCGCTGCCTTTTTCAATATACATGATCTCCATCTCACTGTGCCAGTGGTCATACAGTGCATGAAAGATCTCACAGTTCGCCATATAGGTTTCCACCGGCAGCTCGAAGGAACCGTGAGGGCTTAATTCTTGTAAATTATCATCCACTTCTGATACGTGAAGGGGATTTTTTTCGGATGTGTCTGTTTCTGGCATGATTTCCTCCGTGATCAATATCTATCCTGCGGATATTTGCCTTCCGCCGGATATACAATCCCTGCATAATGATTCTGTTTGACTCCCTTAGAGCGTGTTTGAAAAAGGCTTTCTGCAAGATGTGCGTCACAATTTGTGGGAGATTTCTCCCGGATGAGGGCGCCGTAGCGGGCTACGGCAACCGAATTCGGGTGAAATATACCGCAAAGTGGGGCGTGCAGATTGCAGGAATGATTTTTCAAACACACTCTAGTGTAAAGGATATTTACAGCCATGACAATATTATATTTTCCTGTTGTTTTTTTATGACATTACCGTTACTCTGTTCTCAACAACAGTTACTGTTCACTCCGTTCTCAGTAACACGCTTCGCGATGCGCTTCCATAAACGACAATCTTGACTTTTCCCCTTCCAACTGCTATATATAATATTTAGAATAAAATAATTTGACTTTAAAAGGAACAAAAACTACCATGAATCCATTAAAAAAAGCTTACTGCCGGATTTTCCAGAATGTCTTTAAATTCGCCCTTCCACTACTTCCTTACCGCAATCCGAAGATCATAGGAAGTGTCAAAGGGATCCCGGAAGTTCTGGAAAAAAGAAACTATAACAATGTACTCATCATCACAGATGCAGGTATCCGAAGCCTTGGCCTTACAGAAAGACTGGAGCAGACACTGAAGCGAAGCTGCATCTCTTACCATATCTACGACAAAACCGTTGCCAATCCAACAACCGTCAATGTGGACGAAGCCCTTCACATGTATCTGAATCATGACTGCCAGGCGATCATCGGCTTCGGCGGAGGTTCCAGTATGGACTGTGCAAAAGCCACAGCAGCCCGCATTGCCAAGCCACACCAGTCTCTTGCTCAGATGAAGGGAATCCTGAAGATCCACAAAAAGCTTCCTCTTCTCATCGCCATCCCCACGACTGCAGGAACAGGAAGTGAAACAACACTTGCTGCTGTCATTACCGATGCAGAAACACGGCACAAATATGCCATCAACGATTTTCCGCTGATCCCACGCTACGCAGTTCTTGACCCAAAAGTGACTTTAAGCCTTCCGCCGTTTATCACAGCTACCACCGGCATGGATGCCCTGACTCACGCAGTGGAAGCCTACATTGGAAATTCCACTACACCTGGCACAAGAAAAAATGCCCTGGATGCTGTCAGACTGATCTTTGAAAATCTGGATACCGCCTACACACACGGCAATGATATTGAAGCAAGGCGAAATATGCTCCGCGCCTCCTATTTCGCAGGCTGTGCCTTCACCAAATCCTACGTTGGATATGTCCACGCAATTGCACATTCCCTCGGCGGAAAATATAATGTTCCACACGGGCTTGCCAATGCAGTGATCCTTCCTATGGTGCTGGAAACCTATGGAGACAGCATTACCCATAAGCTTCGCAGCCTGGCTCTGGCTGTCGGTCTCTGCGATAAACATGAGGACGATAAAACTGCTGCCCGGATGTTTATTGATGCAATAAAAGATATGAAAAAACGCTTTGGCATCGGAGACTATATTCCGGAAATCCAGGAAACGGACATCCCGGAGCTTGCACATTACGCAGATAAAGAAGCCAATCCTCTGTACCCGGTTCCTGTGCTGATGGATGCCGGCGAACTTGAGACACTGTATTACAGACTGATGCCTCCGGCAGGCAATTGTTAAAACAGACATTGGTATAAACAGATTTCGATATTTCGAATACAGGATTTTTTCAGAAAGGACTATAATTCCATGGAAAAAGAACAGATCAACCAGCTTTTAGATAAACAGCGCCAGTACTTCTACTCCGGCGCAACTCTTGACCTTGATTTTCGCATCAGCGCCCTGAAACGTCTCCGCGCTTCCATCCGGAAACACGAAGATCAGATCCACGCCGCGCTGAAAAAGGATCTGGGAAAAAGTAATTTCGAAAGCTATATGTGTGAGACCGGACTGGTGCTCTCCGAGATCACACATATGCTGAAAAATATCCGCTCCTACGTAAAAGAACAGACCGTTCCAACTCCACTGGCACAGTTCCATTCCCACAGTTTCCGCAAACCATCCCCCTACGGTGTTGTTCTCATTATGAGTCCGTGGAACTATCCGTTTCTTCTCACCATAGAACCACTGGTAGACGCCATTGCAGCTGGAAACACAGTCATCCTGAAACCAAGTGCCTACTCGCCGGCAACAAGCGAAGTGATCCGTCTTCTCATCCATGAATGTTTCGATGAAAAATACGTTGCAACTGTCACAGGCGGACGTGCGGAAAACACACATCTTCTCAGTCTGCACTTTGATTACATCTTCTTCACGGGAAGCCAGTCTGTAGGAAAAGAGGTCATGAGAAAGGCTTCCGAACACCTCACACCAGTCACTCTGGAGCTGGGTGGAAAAAGCCCCTGCATCGTGGACAAAACAGCCAATCTCCGCCTTGCGGCAAAACGTATCGTATTCGGCAAGTTCCTGAACTGTGGCCAGACCTGCGTGGCTCCGGACTATATCTACTGTGATCCGGAGATCAAAGAAGCCCTGGTCGCAGAGCTTCGCAGACAGATCACACGCCAGTATGGAAAAGAACCACTGAAGAACCGGAATTATGGAAAGATCATCAACGAAAAGCATTTCGACCGTATCAACAGTCTGATCGATCCTGCCAAAACTGTCTGCGGCGGTGGTTCCAACCGTGAAACACTTCAGATCGAGCCGACAGTTCTTGATAACGTAACCTTCGAAGATCCGGTCATGCAGCAGGAAATCTTCGGTCCGGTACTTCCGGTCCTCACCTATGACTCTCTCGGAGGTGCCGTAACAAAGATCAATTCCATGGCACATCCGCTGGCTCTTTATATCTTCACCGAAGATGAAAAAAATGCCCGGGAAGTTACTTCCCGATGTGGTTTCGGCGGTGGCTGTATCAACGATGTCCTCATACATCTGGCAACCAGCAATATGGGCTTCGGCGGCTTTGGTGAAAGCGGCATGGGATCCTATCATGGCATCGACGGCTTCCGGACATTCTCTCATTATAAGAGTATTGTAGATAAAAAGACCTGGATCGATCTTCCTATGCGGTATCAGAAATATCGGAAGATTTATGAGAAAATGGTACGGTTGTTTATGCGTTAGATATAAAGGGAGGGCGCTGCCTGATGCATCGCCCTCCTGTTACTTTAGATTTTCTTATTATTTTTCCCAGATGATCTTTACCGGCATGATCCCGGTCAGTTCTTTGCTTTTTTCATCCGGCTGGCTGCAGCCTGCATAAATTTCAAATTTCTTTCCTTCTTCCATCCGTTTTCCTGTTTCATCTACTACGGTGAATGCTTTTTCCCATATTGGGATTTCTATTTTTCGGCATTCTCCCGCCTTCAGGAATATCCGCTGAAAACCGGCCAGCATCGGATTGGGAATGGCATTTTTGCTGTCGATATTTTTTACATAGATCTGAACAACATCCTCTGTATCATATGCGCCGTTATTCTGCACTTCTACCTCCACGTTTATCTTCTGTTCACATGTTTTGACCTCTGCTTTATCTACTGCCACCTTACTGTACGTCAGACCATATCCAAAAGGAAACTGTGCTTTTCGTTCCATATAGCGATATGTTCTGCCTTTCATGGAATAATCGGTAAAATCCGGAAGTTCTTCCAGGCTTTCATAAAATGTCACCGGAAGTTTTCCTGATGGCGAGATTTCTCCAAACAATACCTTTGCCGCTGCCTTCCCGCCCTGGCATCCAGGGTACCACAGCATCATGACGGCATCAAATTTCTCTGCCGCATATTTCAGATTAAGGTCACTTCCTGCCAACAGACAGAATACTGCCGGTTTTCCTGTGTCTGCGATTGCTTCCATCAGTTCTCGCTGTACTCCGGGAAGTTCAATATTTTCTTTATCTCCCGATACATAGCTGTTTCCGGTGTCTCCCTCTTCTCCTTCCAGTGTCTCATCCAGTCCCATACATAAGATCACCACATCGCTGTTTTCCGCAACCACCTTGGCTTCCGCAATACGATCTCTGGTAAACGCAAGGTGCTCCGTCCGGTCTCGGAACAGATCACAGCCTCTGGAAGTAAGGATCCTTACATCGTCTCCCACATAATCCTGGATGCCTTCCTGTATGGTAATATACCTGGAAGCTGTCCCGTGATAATTGCCGATCAGCGCCTGTCTGCTATCCGCATTTGGTCCGATGATCCCTATTGTTTTCAGTTTTTCTTTATCAAGCGGAAGAATCCCGTTATTTTTCAGCAGAACAAAGCTTTTTTCCGCTGCTTTCTCCGCTGCATCCAGATGCCTGGGAGATTCCACCTCCAGATAGGAGATATTGTCATATTCGCTTCCATCAAACAACCCCAGCAGATACCTTGTGGTAAAAAGCCGCACTGCTGCCCGGGTTATGGTTTCTTCTGTGACAAGCCCCTTTTCGTATGCCTTCATAATGTGAAGATAGGTATTTCCACAATTCAGGTCACAGCCATTATTAATAGCCAGTGCTGCAGATTCAACGGCTGTATCCGTTACCATATGGTGTTCATGAAAATCACGGATCGCCCAGCAGTCTGATACAAAATGCCCCTGAAATTTCCATTCGCCTCTGAGTTTTTTCTGTAATGTGGGACTTCCGCAGCAGGGTTCCCCGTTTGTCCGGTTATAAGCTCCCATAACCGCTTCTACTTTCGCTTCTTTTACCAGACCTTCGAATGCCGGCAGATATGTTTCTTCCATATCTTTTGCGGATGCTTCCGCATCAAATTCATGACGGAGTGCCTCCGGCCCGGAATGTACTGCAAAATGTTTGGCACAGGCTGCTGCCTTCATTGTATCCCCATTTCCCTGAAGTGCTTTTACAAAGGAAACTCCAAGTTCTTTTGTAAGATACGGATCTTCCCCATAAGTTTCATGGCCTCTACCCCATCGTGGATCACGGAAAATATTGACATTAGGAGACCAGAACGTCAATCCCTTATAAATATCTCTGTCACCGTTTACGGAATATGCATTATACTTTGCTCTGCCCTCTGTTGCCACGATACCGGCCATCTCTGCCACACTTTTCCGGTCAAAAGTTGCCGCCATTCCGATCGCCTGTGGGAAAACCGTTGCCTGCCCTGCTCTGGCAACACCGTGAAGTCCCTCATTCCACCAGTTATATGCCGGAATTCCCAATCTTTTTATTGCAGGTGCATCGTACCTTAACTGACTGGCTTTTTCCTCCAGAGTCATCCTGGCAACCAGCGCTTCTGCTTTCTTCTTTGCTTCTTCCCGATTCATCCCCAATTTCCTCCTCACTTTTTTTATATCATCTATCATTTGGTCTCTGACTGTCAAGTAGATATTTCCTGCAATTTTTCCGGCCTCTGTTCAGAGCAGGAAAAAAATCTGCTTTACCCTTTCTTTGGGATAAAGCAGATTTTTATTACACTTTGTGATCTGTGTTGCGATTTCAGCCGGGAACTTATCTGATCGCATCCTTCATCTCTTTCACATAAGCCTTCACCTTCGGCACGCAGTCTTTGCCGTAGGCACCACAGAGCTTCACGATTGCAGATCCTACAATGGCACCGTCTGACTGATCTGCCATTTTTTTTGCCTGCTCCGGTGTGGAGATTCCGAATCCTACTGCACATGGAATGTCTTTCTGAGCTTTTACTAATTTCACCATAGCTCCGATATCTGTGGTAATGCTGGTACGCATTCCTGTTACACCAAGGGAAGATACGCAGTAAACAAAGCCTTCCGCCTCTTTTGCGATCATGGCGATCCGCTCATGGGAGGTCGGTGCGATCAGGGAGATCAGGTCAAGGCCGTACTGTTTGCACACAACATCAAACTCTTCTTTTTCCTCAAACGGAACATCCGGAAGAATCAGTCCATCCATTCCAACTTCCGCTGCTTTCTTGATAAAACGCTCTGTTCCGTAAGAAAATACTACGTTTGCGTAGGTCATGAATACCATTGGGATTTTTGTATTTTTACGGATTTTTTCTACCATTGCAAAAACTTTATCTGTAGTCACGCCGCCTGCAAGTGCCCGGACATTAGCTTCCTGGATCACAGGTCCCTCTGCGGTAGGATCTGAGAACGGGATCCCAAGCTCGATCAGATCTGCTCCTGCTTCTTCCATTGCATAAACCAGCTGCTCTGTTACCTCCAGAGACGGATCTCCGCAGGTTAAAAAAGGAATAAATGCTTTTCCGTTTGCAAATGCTTCTGTAATTCTCTTATTCATGAATATCCTCCCCTCTGTAGCGGGCAATTGCCGCACAGTCCTTATCTCCACGTCCTGAAATGGTAACTACCATGATCTTGTCCTTTCCAAGTGTCGGTGCGATCTTTTTCGCATAGGCCACTGCGTGGGCACTTTCAATCGCAGGAATGATTCCTTCTGTTCTGGAAAGATATTCAAAAGCCTCTACTGCTTCGTCATCTGTAACAGGAACGTACTCTGCTCTTCCGATATCATAAAGGTGTGCATGCTCCGGACCTACACCCGGATAATCAAGACCTGCGGAGATGGAGTATACCGGTGCGATCTGTCCGTATTCATCCTGGCAGAAGTAAGATTTCATACCATGGAAGATTCCGAGACGACCGGTTGCAATGGTTGCCGCAGTCTCCGCAGTATTCACGCCACGTCCTGCCGCCTCACAGCCGATGAGACGAACGTCTTTGTCCTCAATGAAATTGTAGAAGGTTCCGATAGCATTGGAGCCGCCGCCCACACAAGCCAGGACAACATCCGGAAGTCTGCCCTCTTTTTCCAGCATCTGTTCTTTGATTTCCTTGGAGATCACGGCCTGGAAATCACGTACGATGGTCGGGAACGGGTGCGGGCCCATAACAGATCCCAGTACATAATGGGTATCTGCAATACGGTTTGTCCACTCACGCATGGTCTCGGAAACGGCATCCTTTAAGGTTGCGGTTCCGCTTGTGACTGCATGGACCTTTGCTCCGAGGAGACGCATTTTATATACGTTCAGAGCCTGACGCTCGGTGTCCTCTTTTCCCATGAATACCTCACATTCCATTCCCATCAGTGCTGCTGCGGTTGCAGTTGCAACACCGTGCTGGCCGGCTCCTGTCTCTGCGATGACACGGGTCTTGCCCATTTTTTTTGCCAGGAGCACCTGACCAAGTACGTTGTTGATCTTGTGGGCTCCTGTGTGGTTTAAGTCTTCTCTTTTCAGATAGATCTTGGCTCCGCCAAGGTCCTCGGTCATATGTGCCGCATAGTAAAGACGGGATGGTCTTCCTGCGTATTCATTGAGAAGCTCTGTGAGCTCACGGTTGAATTCCGGATCGTTTTTGTAATGGTTGTATGCTTCCTCAAGCTCCAGAACGGCGTTCATCAGTGTTTCCGGGATGTACTGTCCGCCATGGATGCCGAATCTTCCTTTTGACATGTTATATTTCCTCCTTTATGTTCCTTACTGCGTATACTGCTTCTAATATTTTATCCGGGTCTTTGTGACCGTCGGTTTCTACACTGCTGCTTAAATCTACTGCCCAGGGGTGAAGCAGATGTATGGCCGATTCCAGATTTTCACAGCCCAGACCTCCTGCCAGAAACCAGGGACGTTTGATCGCCGGTACCAGACTCCAGTCGAAAGTTTCTCCTGTTCCTCCTGCGCCCTGATCCAGCAGAATATAGTCTGCTTCCGAACGGATCGTTTTCTTTATATCTGCTTCTGTTTTTATGGAAAAAGCCTTTATCAGAAGCTGGTCTGTCATGGTCTTAAGCTGTCTGATATAATTCTCGTCCTCCTGGCCGTGAAGCTGTGCCAGTGCGATGGTTCCTTCGTTTAAAAGCTGTGCGGGAAGCTCCACCGGTGCATTGACGAATACGCCTACCGGCAAAATGCTATCATCCAGTTCTTCCCGGAAAGCCTTCAATTGCTCCACGGTGACGTTTCTTCTACTTTTTGGGAATTCTACAATGAATCCTGCAAAGTCCGGTTTAGCCTGGTTCACTGCCTGGATATCTTCCGGGCGGATCAGGCCGCAGATCTTGATCCTGGTTCTGCTCCCATGTTTCAACGGTTGTTCTCTCATATTCAGCCAATCCTGCCCTTTCTGTATGACCCTGCCCCTTCCTGTTTCGTTACTATTTGCTGCTGGTCAGCTCTGTTACTTATTTACTCTATTCTTTCGTTTGGCCTTTATACAAGCGCTCCACCATTCAGATTTTCCAATGCAGCTTTCTTATCCGGGCTTCGCATCAGGGTCTCACCGATCAGGACTGCACCTACCCGGTTTCTTTCCAGGATAGCGATATCACCTGCGTTTTTGATTCCGCTCTCAGACACAAATACCACATTGTCCGGTGCCAGGTTTCGAAGACGGATGCTGTTATTCATATCAACCTTAAAGGTTTTCAGGTCACGGTTATTTACACCGACGATCTTTGCACCTGTCTTTAATGCTCTTGCCACTTCATTCTCGTCATGAGCTTCCACCAGTGCATCCATTCCCAGAGTTTCTGCAAGCTCTCGGTATTCCAGGAGTTCCTGGTCATTTAAGATAGCACAGATCAGAAGCACTGCCGATGCACCGAATGCTTTTGCCTGATAGATCATGTACTTATCCACCGTGAAGTCCTTCCGAAGGACCGGAATATCCACTGTTTCTGTGATCTCACGGAGATAAGTGTCACTTCCCATGAAATAAAATGGCTCTGTGAGGCAGGAGATCGCAGATGCACCTGCTGCCTCGTATTCTTTCGCAATTTCCAGATACGGAAATTCCGGTGCGATCAGCCCCTTGGAGGGGGAAGCTTTTTTTACTTCACAGATGTAGGACATACCCGGCTTTTTCAACGCTTCCAGAAAGGACGGCTGCTGTGGTGCTTTTTCTGCCAGGGTTTTCAGCTGATCCAGGGGAAACTGACGTTTTTCCTTCCGGATACGTTCTCTTGTTTTTTCTGCGATTTCCTCCAGAATGTTTTTTTCGCTCATTCTTTGTTTGTCTCCTTGATATTTCAGTTCAACTCTCATTCGGCAATTTCAAGAAGTCTGACAGATTAATGTTTCCGTTCGTATCTCTTCCGATAGGGATTGTCGATTTCTCTTCTGCCGCTATTATTTTCAAATCTCGTTACTTAATTTGATGAATTCCGCAAGCTTGGCAGCAGCTGCACCACTGTCGATCAGATTTTCAGCCATTCTTACGCCGATTTCCAGGCTCTCTGCCTTTCCTGCGATATAAAGTGCTGCACCTGCGTTCATGCAGACCGCCTGACGCTTCGGGCCTTTTTCGGTTCCGTTTACAATGGCTTTTGTGATCTCTGCGTTCTCTGCCGGTGTGCCGCCTGCCAGATCTTCTTTGCTGCAGCGTGTATAGC
>ERZ894191.1146-NODE-1146-length-16216-cov-26.870181_pt1 | contig 16216 bp, 9 predicted proteins | sample MGYA00380282_ERZ894191 | MGnify/ENA primary metagenome ERZ894191 (study PRJEB32331, sample SAMN06328485) | human gut metagenome | biome: human gut microbiome; feature: stool | host: Homo sapiens | collected 2013-02-21 ...
GGTTCAAATCCTCTCTGGGACGCCAGAAAGCACCGCTGCAAGCCTTTTTTCGGGGCTTGCAGCGTTTTTGTTTTCTCCTTCTCCCGGTAATTTCACTTCTGTTACCGGGAGATTTTTATACGCCGCAAGCTTTTTTGTGATGGCATTGGATTCGGCAAGGACGCATTGTTTACAATTTGGCGGTGGATTATTCCGCGTAGGGTGTGGTACAATATAAATTACACTGAAAATGCAGGGGCCGATGCTCACCATCGACCCGTGAACCTTGCGGCGGCTGCTATGTGCCGCGGGCGAACCATGTCCGCCCTTACATTCTCGACGCAGGAAAGCCGCGCTGCATCTATTATAATTAAAGGGGTGTTTACCATGTGTACAGCTGCAACCTATACAACCGACAGTTTCTATTTTGGCCGCAATCTCGATTATGAATTTTCCTACGGCGACGAGGTCGCGATCACGCCGCGGGCCTACCCGTTTAGCCTGCGCTGCATGGGGGACTTCCGCACAAAATATGCGATGATCGGCATGGCCTACGTGGCGGGGAAGTACCCGCTCTACTATGACGCCGTCAATGAGAAGGGCCTGGGCATCGCAGGGCTGAACTTTGTCGGCAATGCAGTCTACCACCCGGCGCAGGATGGCAAAAGCAACGTCGCCCAGTTTGAGCTGATCCCCTGGCTGCTGGGCAGCTGTGCGACGCTGGCCGAGGTGCGCACGCTGCTTGCAAAAGCCAACATCGTCAATATCCCGTTCAGTGAGCAGCTGCCCCTCGCGCAGCTGCACTGGCTCATTGCCGACAAAACGGGGAGCATCGTGGTGGAGTCCACCGCCGACGGCCTGCACATCTACGATAACCCCGTCGGTGTACTGACGAACAATCCGCCGTTCCCGCAGCAGCTTTTCGCACTGAACAACTACCGCGCACTCTCGCCGCGCACGCCTGCGGTTGCGTTTGCGGACGGCCTTGACCTGCCCGTCTACAGCCGCGGCCTCGGCGCACTGGGCCTGCCGGGCGATCTGTCCAGCCAGTCCCGCTTTGTGCGTGCGGCCTTTGTGCGGATGAACGCGAAATCCGGCAGCAGCGAGGCCGAGAGCGTCGGGCAGTTCTTCCACATCCTGCACGCTGTCGAGCAGCAGCGCGGCTGCTGTGAGCTGGACGGCGGCAAGTACGAGATCACACTCTACACAAGCTGCTGCAACGCTGACAGAGGCATTTACTACTACACGACCTACGGCAACCACCAGATCACTGCCGTCGATATGCACCGGGAAAACCTTGACGGGGACAGGCTGGTCCGCTATCCGCTGGTGCAGGGCGAACAAATTGCGCTGCAAAACTGATTTTACACCCAAAACGTGAAAAAAGCGCTTGCAACGTGCGGCAAACTATGCTATACTGTACGGTGCATGAAACTTTTCACGTCACGACGGCGTGGATAGAAATAGAAGGAGTGCTAATCTAATGAACTGGTATGAGATCGTTCTCGGCGTCGTCCTCATCGCCGTGTCCGTGTTGATCGTTGTTTTCACCCTTGCGCAGGAGCAGAAGGGCCAGGGCCTGTCCGGCGCGATCATGGGCGAAAGCTCCGCCACGATGGCAGCAGGCCGTGAGCGCGGCGTGGACGCCAAGCTGGCCAAGCTGACCAAGATCTGCGGCGTCGTTTTCTTTGTCGTCACGCTGGTCGTCTGCGTTTTGAGCGCGCGCCTGTGATTTTGGCAGGGTAACAAAGATGAAAAGGGTCCGCCAAGCGCTTTGGCTTTGTAAGCAGCGCCCCGGCGGGCCGTTTTTTGTGGATGTATATAAGGGTAGGGCACCGTCGGATGGCGGTGCGACGTAAATTAAAGGAGCAACTATGACACCGTTACAGAAATCTATTTTAAACGCAGTCAAGCGCCGTCCCATGACGCTGCGCGAACTGCAGAACAACCTGCAGGTGGACAACTCCCGCCTGCGCACCACCGTTTCCGCTATGGTCGCCACCGGCGAGCTGTCGATGCGCAACGGCACCTATGTGCCCGGCTTTGCGACCTATGAGAATGCTGCAGCCCCCAACACGATTCCCTGCACGCTCGTCAAGCTGGCCGCGCGCTTCGGCTTTGCCAGCCGCGACGACGGCGAGGGCGACATCTTCATCCCGGGCCGCGCGCTGCACGGCGCAATGCCCAACGATAAGATCAACGTCAAGCTGTTCGACCACCCGCGCGTGGAGGGTTCCTCCGAGGGCGAGGTCGTCGAGGTCACGGTCCCGAACAACCGCTTTGCGGGCACGGTCTGCCTGTCCGAGGATGGCCGCATGGCCGTGGAGCCGGACGGCTGCCGCGACGTGAAGTTCCTGCTGGCCAAGCAGGGGAGCGAGGGCGTGCACCTGGGCGACAAGGTCGGCTTCCTCATCACCCACCGCGGCAACCGCCACAGCGACCACCGCGCCGCCGTTGTCGAAAAATTCGGTTCCTCCGACTATGCGTCCGAGTGCGCCAAGGCCATCCTGTATGGCCGCAGCGTCCGCCAGGAGTTCCCGCCGGAGGTGCTGGAGGAGGCCCGCGCCTACGACAACGCCACGATTGACCCCGCCGAGGCCGCGAAGCGCCTGGACCTGCGCGGCATTCCCATCTTCACGATTGACTCCGCCGAGACGAAGGACATCGACGACGCCATCAGCCTGCAGAAGCTGGACGACGGCTACGAGCTGGGCGTTCACATTGCCGACGTCAGCCACTATGTCCGCCCCGGCTCCGCGCTGAATGAGGAAGCGTTCGAGCGCGCGACGAGTATTTACTACGCCGACAAGGTCATCCCGATGCTGCCGACCCAGCTATCCAACGGCATCTGCTCGCTGAACGAGGGCGAGGACCGCCTGGCGTTCTCCTGTCTGATGCGACTGGACGAGAACGGTGAGATCCGCAGCTACAAGTTCGTCAAGAGCGTCATCTGCAGCCGCGTCAAGGGCGTGTACAAGGAGATCAACGCCCTGCTGGAGCCCACGGAATCTGAAACAGACGCCGACCTGACCGACCTCAAGACGAAGTATGAGGCTGTGCTTGACCAGCTGCCCACGATGGACGAGCTGTACCGCAAGCGCCTGGTCCTGCGCAAGGCCCGCGGCGCCATGGATATCGAGTCCAACGAGGCTAAGCTCGTCATGGACGAGAACGGACGCTGCATCGACATTGTCAAGCGTGACCGCGGCACGTCCGAGTGCATGATCGAGGAGTTCATGCTGCTGGCGAACCAGTGCGCCGCCAACGCGGGCCGCACGAACAAGGCCCCGTTCGTCTACCGCGTGCACGAGGCCCCCGACGCCGAGAAGATGGAGAAGCTGTCCGCCACGCTGTTGGCCTGCGGCCTGAACGCCAAGTTCAAGAACCCCATCCCGACGCAGCTCGAGCTGGCGGCCCTGTTGGACGAGACCCGCGGCCAGCCCATCCAGATCCCCGTCCACACCGGCATTCTGCGCAGCATGCAGAAGGCCCGCTACGCCCCGCAGCCCCTGGGCCACTACGGTCTGGTGCTGGCGGACTACGCCCACTTCACCAGCCCCATCCGCCGCTACCCCGATTTGGCGATTCATCGTATTTTGACCGAGATGCTGAACGGCGTCTCCGCCAGCCAGCTGCAGCGCGACTTCAACGAGTTTGCCCAGCAGGCCAGCGAGAAGTCCAGCAAGCAGGAGGTCGCCGCCGTGCGCATTGAGCGCGATGTCGAGGACCTGTACAAGGCCGAGTACATGCACAACCATCTCGGCGAGGTCTACACCGGCACAGTGGCCGGCATCACGCCCCGCGGCGTCTTTGTCGAACTGGACAACACGGTGGAGGGCTTTGTCCCCGCCGCGCAGCTCTGCAAGGGTGAACCGCAGGTCATCGACGGCGTCAGCATGCTGGACCCGCTGACCGGCAAGAGCTGGATGCTGGGTTCTTCCATGAAGATCCGGGTCGCCGCCGCCGATGTGGCGTTGGGCCGTATTGATTTTGAGTATATGGTGGAGTAATTTCCCGCGCCATACAATAGAAAACTCCCTGTCCGCACCGGGCAGGGAGTTTTTTGCGTCTTATATCACCTTATGCTCCATCCATTTCCCGCGGGCAAACCGCACAAGGAAACACAGGCTGCGGCAGATCCAGTCGATGAACATACCGAACCAGACGCCGGTCAGTCCTAAGTGGAACTGCAGAACGAAGATGTAGCTCAAAATCACGCGGAACAGCCACATGCTGACGATGCTGACCGACATCGTAAACTTGGCGTCGCCGCCCGCGCGCAGGGCGTTGGGCAGGGTAAAGCTCGTCGCCCAGAAGAAGATGCTGAACAGGTTGAACCAGTGGACCACGTGGGTACACATGGCGGATGCCTCCGCCGAGAGGTTGAACCAGGTCACGACCTCGGGCATCAGGAAGAACAGTGCCGCGTTCGTGACGGTCAGCCCCGTGATGGCGATGCCCAGCAGCGTGACGGAATAGCGCTGCGCCTGCCTTTTCTCGCCTGCGCCGAGGCACTGCCCGATGACCGGGATCATGGCAAGGCTCATCGTGTTGCCGGGGATGTTCGCCAGCGTCGAGACCGAGTTTGCCACGGCATTGGCCGCGATGGCCGAGGTGCCTAAGGTAGACGTCAGGCTGCTGACACACAGCTTGCCGATCTGGAACATGCCGTTTTCCAGACCCGACGGGATGCCGATGGACAAAATCTGCATGATGGGCCTGCGCCGGGGCCGCAGGTCAGCGAAACGCTGCACGCGCAGGGGATTGTGCAGGTCCTGGTTCTGCCACAGGATGAACACCGCGGCGAACACACGCCCGATCAGCGTGGCCAGCGCCGCGCCGATAACGCCCATGCCGAAACCGTAAATCAGCAGCGCGTTGCCCGCAATGTTGATGACGTTCATGACAAGGCTGGCCAGCATACTGATGCGGCTGTTGCCCTGCGCACGGAACAGCGCCGCGCCGCCGTTGTACAGGCCGATGAAGGGGTAGGACACCGCACTGATAAGGAAGTACTGCTGCGCAAACCGCATGACATCCTCATCAATGCTGCCGAACACCATCCGAAGGATCAGACGGGAGAGCAGCATACAGACAACACCCACCGCAACCGTAGAGATGCCCAGCACACTGTACAGCTGGGCGGCGCTGCGGCTGGCGTTTTCCTCATCCCGGCGGCCCAGATACTGGCTGGCAATGACCGCACCGCCGGTAGCCAGCGCGGACAAAATCTGAATAATCAAAATATTCAGGCTGTCCACGAGCGATACGCTGGAGACAGCGGCTTCACCCACACCGGCGACCATCAGCGTGTCGGCCATGCCCATCGTGACGCTTAATGTCTGCTCCAGCAGCAGGGGCCAGATCAGGGTGAACAACGCCCGCCTGGTAAACAGGGGACCTTGTGATTTTGCAGTGGCTGTCATGGTAAACTCCCATCCTCTTTTACTTGGATTTTACCATTAGTATACAGCAAAATCTATGCGAAATCAAGGATTTGACACATGCACAAAAAATGCCCGCGAACGCTGTAGCTGCGCCCTGTACAGCGAAAATCCGCAAAAATTAAATCGCAAGAATTTTGCTCACTTTTGCGGCGGCAAAAAGCCCCGGCCACAAAAGCTTGTGGCCGGGGCAGATCATGCGGCGGCTTGCAGGGGCCGCAGAAGGGCGGTGGTTAGAAGTCGACCTCGGTGTCGTAGTAGCAGCACTTCAGCAGCTTTTCCATCTCCTCCTGGGTCGGCTGGCGCGGGTTGGAGCCGGTGCAGGCATCGGCAATCGCGTTCTTTGCAATCTCGGGCAGTCTCTCGAGGAATACGTTCTCGGGGACAAAGCCCTGCTCGGCGGGGTAGGAGTCGGGGCCGTAGTGGCCGATGCAGTGCGGAATGTTCAGATCGTCGTTCATGCCGCGCAGATACTGGATGAGCAGCGCGACCTTCTCGTCGTCGTTCTCGCCGCCCAGGTGCATCTTGTCGGCAATGACGCCGTAGCGTGCCTTGGCGGTGGGATCCTTCGCGTTGTAGGCGATGACCTTGGGCAGGTACATGGCGTTGGCTGCGCCGTGGATGATGTGTGCGCCGTAATCGGCAAACGCCGCGCCGGTCTTGTGGGCCATGCTGTGTACGATGCCGAGCAGCGCGTTCGAGAACGCCATACCGGCCAGGCACTGGGCATTGTGCATCGCGTCGCGCTTATCCATATCGCCGTTGTAGCTGCCGACCAGATCCGCCTGGATCATCTCGATGGCGTGCAGGGCCAGCGGGTCGGTAAAGTCGCAGTTCGCGGTGGAGACGTAGGCCTCGATGGCGTGGGTCATGGCGTCCATGCCGGTGTGGGCGACGAGCTTCTTGGGCATCGTGTGGGCCAGCTCGGGGTCAACGATGGCGACATCGGGCGTGATCTCAAAGTCGGCGATGGGGTACTTGATGCCCTTCTGGTAATCGGTGATGATCGAGAAGGCCGTGACCTCGGTGGCCGTACCGGAGGTGGAGGAGATGGCGCAGAAGTGGGCCTTGCGGCGCAGCGGCGGGATGCCGAACACCTTGCACATATCCTCAAATGTGATGTCGGGGTACTCGTACTTGATCCACATGGCCTTGGCTGCGTCGATGGGGGAGCCGCCGCCGATTGCGACGATCCAGTCGGGCTGGAACTTTCCCATGGCGGCAGCACCCTTCATGACCGTCTCCACGGACGGGTCGGGCTCGATGCCTTCAAACAGCTCTACCTCCATGCCGGCCTCTTTTAAGTAGGCCTCGGCGCGGTCCAGAAAGCCGAAGCGCTTCATCGAACCGCCGCCGACGCAGATCATGGCGCGTTTGCCGGGCAGCGTTTTCAACGCTTCCAGCGCGTGGGGGCCGTGGTAAAGGTCACGGGGTAAAGTAAATCTAGCCATAGGGTTTGCCTCCTTTAAAAATAGCTCTCTCTGACTTTGATAATTAAATGTCAAAATCTGTTATTAACAGTATACACCTTATGTGTCTAAACGGTCAATCGACAATACAGAGAATTTTCCGGCGATAATTCAGCATTTTGCCAGTGGAACACTCATAGGCTGTTCTATGGGGAAGGGGGCAGGAGCTATGCGTCCGATCACGCCGCAGCAGAATACAAAAATGCGCCTGCGCATGCGGCTTTTGGCGGCGGTGCTGGCGGTGGGGTGTCTGGGCGGGCTGACGGTGCGGCTGTTTGTGCTGATGCTGCGCGACCCCGGCGGCTACGCGGCACGCGCCGCCGACCAGCAGCTGCGCGGGGCCACGCTGCCCGCCGCCCGCGGGGAGATCTATTCCGCCGACGGTACGCTGCTGGCCGCCAGCGAGACCTGCTGGACCATCCGCGCCGCCCCGCGGGAGATGGCCGATGACGCCGTAGAACCGGCTGCGCGGGCGTTGAGCAAAATTTTAGAGCTGGACTACGCCGATACGCTGGCCAAATTCAGCCAGCGAACCTCCAACGACTGCCTGCTGCGCCGCCGCGTGGATAGGACGATGGCCGACGCTGTGCGGGACTGGTGCCGGGCGAACGGTGTGGACGGCATACAAATTCGGCAGGATACCCGCCGCGTCTACCCGCAGGGGGATTTTATGGGCGGCATTTTAGGCTTTACCGACGTGGACAACGCGGGCCTGTGGGGGCTGGAACTGCGCTACAACGACGAATTGACCGGGCAGAACGGGCGCATCCTGACCGCCAAGAACGCCTGGGGCTACGATATGCCGACCCACTACCAGACGCTGGTGGACGCCGTGCCCGGCAGCACGCTGACGCTGACCATCGACGCGAACATTCAGCACTGGCTCGAAAGCGCACTGTCCGCCGCTGTGACGGAGCATCATGTAGCCGAGCGCGGCGTCGGCATCGTGATGGACGTCCACACCGGGGCCGTGCTGGCGATGTCCTGCCAGCCCGACTACGACCCGAACGCGCCGCGGACCCTTATAAATAAGGAAGTCCGTGACGCTGTGAATGCTCTGACCGGCGAGGAGCGCAGCGCCGCGCTGCAAAAGGCCCAGCAGGCACAGTGGCGCAACAAGGCTATCAGTGACCTGTATGAGCCGGGCAGCGTGTTCAAGCTCATCACGGCGTCGGCGGCGCTGGACTCCGGGGCGTGTAAGGCCACGGACTATTTCACCTGCGCGGGTAAAATAACTGTCGCAGGCACGCGGTTCCGCTGTGCAAACGGGCATATCCACGGCACCGAGACCTTCGCCCGGGGGCTGGCTGTCAGCTGCAACCCCTGCTTTATCCAGATCGGTGCGCGGCTTGGAAAAGAACGCTTCTGCGATTACTTTGCGGCCTTCGGCCTGCGGGAGGCCACGGGCATCGACCTGCCGGGCGAGGTCAGGCGCAGCGAATACTACACCGCGGACCGGATGGGCCCAGTGGAGCTGGCGAGCTGCTCGTTCGGGCAGAGCAGCAAGGTCAGCTACCTGCAGATGCTCACGGCGGTCTGTGCGGTGGTAAACGGCGGCGAGCTGATGCAGCCCTACGTTGTGGCGAAAATCACGGCGCCTGACGGCACTGTTGTGAAGGAAGTGCAGCCGACGGTGAAGCGCCGTGTCATCAGCGCGGAGACCTCCGCCACGATGTGCCGCCTGATGGAGGGTGTCGTTACAGGCGGCACGGGTAAGCAGGCCGCGCTGGCGGGCTACCGCATCGGCGGCAAGAGCGGCACGAGCCAGAAGCTGGACAGCGCCAACGAGGGCGCGCGCATTGCGAGCTTTGTCTCCGTTGCGCCCATCGACGACCCCAAGGTCGCTGTGCTGGTCTGCCTGGATGAGCCCCACAGCTGGACGACGAGCGGCGGCGCGCTCTCCGGGCCGGTGTGCGCCGAGGTACTGGGAAAGGTGCTGCCGTATCTGGGGGTGGAGAGGGAAAGCGGCGAATAAAGACAGCCGGGCACGGGCGGATATGGAATCCGCCCCTACGTTGAATCGGGAAAGCGCAGGGTGACGGGGCTCTGCCCGTTTGCCGCTGCACTATACAAAAAACTCTGCGCCGTCCCTCTTGACATTCCCCGATCCGGTGTTATACTGGTAAAGTACGCAAACGAACAGTTAGACAACGAACAATTCGAAATCTAACTTCTTGGACCCAAAAATCGTAAAGGAGGGAAGAAATGCACGAATCATCGTATGATGACTGCGGCTGCTGCGCGGATGTCCACTTCGGCGCACTGCTGAACCAGACCTCGCGGCTCATCCGCCGTGCGCTGGATGCCCGCATCAACGCCGAGGTCAGCTCGGAGCTGTCGGGCGTGCGCGGCATGGTGCTGGGCGACATCGTCCGTGCCGAGCGCCAGGGCCGCGACGTCTACCAGCGCGACATTGAGCAGTGGTTCAACATTCGCCGCTCCAGCGTTACCGCCATGCTGCAGGGCATGGAACAGGATGGCTTCATCACCCGCAGCGCCGTGGCGAAAGACGCCCGCTTAAAGCGCCTTATCGCCACAGAGAAGGGCCGCGCCTGTCACAAGCAGATCAAGGCAAGCATTGCGCGGTTTGAGGATGACCTGCAAAGCGGCATTGACCCGCAGCAGGCCGCCGCGGCCCGCGCTGTGCTGGAGCAGACCCTGCGCAACGCACAGCACATCCTGCAAGAGGAAAATACCAACCAAGAGAGGGGAAATACCAATTGTTAAAAACACTCGGACGTGAAACCAAGGGCTTCCGCCTGGTCTCCGTGCTGACGCCGATCTTTATGATCGCGGAGGTCATCATGGAAATGATCATCCCGAAGATGATGGCCTCCATCATTGACAACGGCGTCACGCCGGGCAATATGCAGGTCATCTACACCGTCGGCGCACAGATGGTCGTCGCGGCGCTGTTCGGCCTGCTGTTCGGCATTCTGGGCGCGGTGGCCGGCTCCCACGCGGCCACGGGCTTTGCCCGCAACCTGCGCCGCGGCATGTTCCGCAACATCCAGACCTTCAGCTTTGCCAACATTGACAAGTACTCCACCGCGGGCCTGGTCACCCGCATGACCACCGACGTCACCAACATCCAGAACGCCTACCAGATGCTGCTGCGCATGTCGGTGCGTGCGCCCGCCAGCATGATCGTGGCGCTGATCATGTCCTACACGGTCAACCGTCGGCTGGCAAACATCTATTTGATCGCCGTCATCCTGCTGGGCTGCGCGCTCGCCTTTATTATGAGCCGCGCCACCAAGTACTTCGGCGAGGCATTCCGCAAGTACGACGACCTGAACGAGAGCGTGCAGGAGAATGTCTCCGCCATCCGCGTTGTCAAGGCCTATGTGCGCGAGAAGTTTGAGGGCGAGAAGTTCCGCAAGGCCAGCGAGAATGTGCGCAATCTGCTGATGCGTGCCGAGCTGATCCTGGCCTGGAACGCCCCGCTCATGCAGCTGACCGTCTACAGCTGCATCCTGCTCATCTCCTGGATCGGTGCCCAGCTCATCGTCAGCTCCGGCGCAACGACCTTCACCACCGGCGACCTGATGAGCATGCTGAGCTACTGCATGAACATCCTTATGAGCCTGATGATGCTGTCCATGGTGTTCGTCATGATCACGATGTCTGCAGCCTCCGCCAAGCGCGTGGCCGAGGTGCTGGACGAGCAGTCCGACCTGACGAACGGTGAGGATCCCGTTATGGAGGTCAGGGACGGCTCCGTCAAGTTCGACCACGTCAGCTTTGCCTATAAAAAGGATGGCGAGAAGGCCCTCGAGGACATTGACCTCGACATCAAGTCCGGCGAGACCATCGGCATCATTGGCGGCACCGGTTCGGCTAAGTCCAGCCTTGTGCAGCTGCTGCCGCGTCTGTACGACGTGACCGAGGGCAGCGTGACCATCGGCGGCGTTGATGTGCGCAGATATGACCTCGACACCCTGCGCAACAACGTCGCCATGGTGCTGCAGAAGAACGAGCTGTTCAGCGGCACGATTGCCGAGAACCTGCGCTGGGGCAACCCCGACGCCACCGACGCCGAGATCGAGGACGCCTGCAAGCAGGCCTGCGCCGATGAATTTATCGAGCGCTTCCCCGACAAGTACCAGACCCACATCGAGCAGGGCGGCAACAACGTCTCCGGCGGTCAGAAGCAGCGCCTCTGCATTGCCCGCGCACTGCTGAAAAAGCCCCGCATCCTGATCCTGGACGACTCCACCTCCGCCGTCGATACCGCGACGGACGCAAAGATCCGCCATTCGTTTGCGGAAAAAATCCCCGGCACGACGGTGTTCATCATCGCCCAGCGCATTTCCTCCGTGGAAAATGCGGACAAGGTCCTCGTGCTCGACAACGGCAGGGTCAGCGGCTTTGACACCCCGGCTAACCTGCTGAAAACAAATGCCATCTACCAGGATGTCTACAACAGCCAGACCAAAGGTTCCGGCGACTTTGATGAGAAGGGAGGGGAGGCATAATGGCACAGCAGCCTAAAGTCGTAAAGGTCGGCCCCGGCGGGCGCAGCAATGGCCCCCGCCCCAAGGTCGAAAACCCCGGCAAGGTGTTCAAGCGCATCCTCGCCTATGTCATGAGCCGCTATAAGGCACAGGTCATTGTGGTGCTCTGCTGCATTCTGCTGGCCGTGTTCGCCCAGCTGCAGGGCGTCATGTTCTCCCAGACGCTGATCGACAGCTACATTCTGCCGCTGCTCAAGGCGGGCAGCACGGACTTCAGCGGCCTGGCCACGGCTATCCTGCGCGTGGCAGTCATCTACTGCGTCGGCATCGCCGCTGTCTTTGTGCAGAACCGCCTGATGGCAAGGATCACCCAGGGCACGCTGAAGGACCTGCGTGACGAGATGTTCACCCACATGCAGACGCTGCCCATCAAATACTTTGACACCCACGCCCACGGCGATATTATGTCGGTCTACACGAACGACATTGACACGCTGCGCCAGATGATCAGCCAGAGCCTGCCGCAGCTCGTCAACACGGTTGTGACCCTCGTCGGCGTGCTGGCCTCGATGCTCTATCTGAGCATCCCCCTGACGGTGCTGGCCCTCGCGATGGTCGGCGTCATGCTGCTGGCGACGAAGTACCTGACCGGCAACTCCGGCAAATACTTCATCAAGCAGCAGCAGGAGCTGGGCAAGGTCAACGGCTACATTGAGGAAATGATGAACGGCCAGAAGGTCATCAAGGTCTTTTGCCATGAGGAAATTGCCATTGAGGAGTTCGACAGGCTCAACGATGAGCTGTTCCACAGCGCCGACAAGGCAAACTCCTATTCGCTGGTAGCAATGCCCGTCAACGGCCAGCTGGGCAACCTGTCCTACGTGTTCTGCGCCATCCTCGGCGGTGCGCTGGCTATCAACGGCTTCGGCGGCTTTACGCTGGGCGGCCTCGCCAGCTTCCTTGTGCTGACCCGCCAGTTCAACCAGCCCATCAGCCAGATCTCCATGCAGCTGAACTCCGTCGTTATGGCGCTGGCCGGCGGTGCGCGTATCTTTGCGCTGCTGGATGAAAAGCCCGAGGTCAACGAGGGCGACATCACCCTGGTCCACGCCAAGTACGAAGCGGACGATACTGTCACCGAGGCGAACGAGTCCACCGGCATGTGGGCGTGGAAACGCATGGATGCCGACGGCAAGCCCCGGTACACCAAGCTGGAGGGCGACATCGTCTTTAAGGATGTGGACTTCGGCTACGACGAGAAGAAGATCGTCCTGCATGACATCAACCTGTATGGCCGTCCGGGGCAGAAGATCGCCTTTGTCGGCTCCACCGGCGCGGGCAAGACGACGATCACGAACCTTATCAACCGCTTCTACGACATCCAGAAGGGCCGGATCCTGTACGACGGCCACGACATCAAGTCCATTGAGAAGGACGCGCTGCGCTCCTCTCTGGGCATCGTTTTGCAGGATACCCACCTGTTCACCGGCACGGTCATGGAGAACATCCGCTATGGCCGCCTGACCGCCACCGATGAGGAGTGCATGGCCGCCGCGAAGCTCGCGAATGCGGATACCTTCATCAAGCATCTGCCCGAAGGCTACAACACGATGCTGACCGGCGACGGCACGAACCTGAGCCAGGGCCAGCGCCAGCTGCTGGCGATTGCCCGCGCGGCTGTCGCAGACCCGCCGGTGCTGATCCTGGATGAGGCAACGTCCTCCATCGACACCCGCACCGAGAAACTTGTGCAGGACGGCATGGACGGCCTGATGTATGGCCGCACGACCTTCGTCATTGCCCACCGCTTGTCCACCGTGCGCAACTCGGACTGCATCATGGTGCTGGAGCAGGGCCGTATCATTGAGCGCGGCACCCACGACGAGCTGATCGCCCAGAAGGGCCGCTATTACCGCCTGTACACCGGCAACTTTGCCGAGAACTCTTAAGCGCAGAGATGTCGAAAAAAGCCGCAAAACGGCATAAAATCAATCAAAACTGCCGGGATAGCATCTGCCGTCCCGGCGGTTTTTGTGCAAAATGCCGCAACAGCGCCAAAAAGTTGACGGGAAGGTAAAAAGTGGTTATAATAGGATACGTAGACACGCAAAAAGCGGTGTTTGACCACGCGGCATGAGGGAAACTACAAACAAGATTTGCCGCATAATATACATGATATACCTATAGGAGGAACAAATATGGCACCGAAGAAGATTGCACAGACCGTACTTACCGAGGGTAAGTTCTATACCATCAGCGCCGCCAACGGCAAGGTCGTTGAGGTCGCTGACTATAACATTGACAATGGCGCGAAGATCCAGCTGATGGACAACGCCAACTTTGAGTGGCAGCAGTGGAACTTCGTCGCAGCAGGCGACGGCGTTTACCGCATCCAGAACCGCTTCACCGGCAAGATGATGGATCTGGATATGGGCGGCGTCAGCGACGGCACCCGCGTCCACCAGTGGGAGGGTGCCCAGGCATCCAGCCAGCTGTGGGTCGTGGAGCCTACCAACGATGGCCGCGTCAAGATCAAGTCCAACCTGGCCGGCAAGCTGCTGGACCCCGGCATGGCTACCGAGAACGGCACCGTGCTGCAGATCTGGGCTGACGTCAACGGTGACAACCAGTTCTGGACCATCAACGAGGTCACCCGCAAGCCCAAGACCAGCGTGAAGGCAACCACCGTTAAGGCCAAGGCCGCTGCCGAGAAGGCCGCCACCGAGGTCGTCAAGGCTGCTGAGCCTGTCGTCGAGAAGGCCGTCAAGGCTGCCAAGCCTGCCGCTGAGAAGGCTGTCAAGGCTGCCAAGCCTGCCGCTGAGAAGGCTGTCAAGGCTGCGAAGCCCGTCGTCGAGAAGGCCGTCAAGGCTGCCGAGCCCGTCGTTGAGAAGGCCGTCAAGGCTGCCGAGCCCGTCGTTGAGAAAACCGTCGAGGCTGCGAAGCCCGTCGTCGAGAAGGCCGTCAAGGCTGCCGAGCCTGTCGTTGAGAAGGCTGTTGAGGCTGCCAAGCCCGCTGCCGAGAAGGCCGTCGAGGCCGTCAAGACCGCCGCTGCTAAGACCAACACCCGCAAGGGCGGCAAGGGCAAGCGCCGCAAGTAATTTGCCCGTGTAACTATTCCTCTGCAATTTTTGTGCTGTAACGATAAAACCCCGCCCCGTCAGGATGCAGTTCCTGACGGGGCGGGGTTATTTTTTGTTTGTGGCTGAAAAGCCTTCCCCTACGGGGGAAGGTGGCCCGAAGGGCCGGATGAGGGGCGAGTGTGCCAGTATTGTCCGTGAACGAGCTGCGGCGGAAACGCTGCCCTCATCAGTCACCTGCGGTGACAGCTTCCCCCACGGGGGAAGCCTTCAGACTTACCCCAGCGCCGCAATGCTCTCCTTGATCTTGGCGGCCTTGTCCTGGGCGGCAGCCAGCTTGGCGCGGGTCTCCTCGACGAGCTTCGCCGGGGCCTTCTCGACGAACTTCGGGTTGTTCAGCTGGTTCGTGAACATGCCCAGCTCCTTCTCGGCCTTGGTCAGCTCCTTGTTCAGGCGGGCCAGCTCCTTGTCGCGGTCGATCAGCTCCATCATCGGGATAAAGCCCTTCGCGTCGGGGGTCGCCACGTTGACCATGCCGTCGGTGCTGCCCTCGTACTTTGCCGTGACCGTCACGTCGGTGGCAAAGGCAAAGCGGGCCAGATACGCGCCGCCCTTCTCAAACGCGGCGGGGGAGGCAGTCTCAATGACCATGCTCGTCTTTTTGGTGGGGTGGACGTTCATCTCGGCACGCATGGCGCGGACAGCCTTGATGTAGTCCATCAGCTTCTCAAAGTCGGCGCAGTCCTCGGCCCAGACCTTCATGTTCTCGTCGCCGGGCCACTTCTCGTTCATGATGGTCTCGGCGCTGCCGGGCAGAGCCTGATAGATCTCCTCGGTGATGAACGGCATGAAGGGGTGCAGCAGCTTGAGCGCCTTGTCCAGCACGTAGACCAGCACCTTGCGGGCCGCGTCGGCGGCTGCCGCGTCCTCGCCGTTCAGGCGGGTCTTGCAGATCTCGATATACCAGTCGCAGTAGACCTCCCAGATGAAGTTCTCGACCTTCTCGGCGGCCAGACCCAGCTCGTACTTGTCGAGGTTGGCGGTAGCCTCGGCGGCGACCTTGGCAAGCTCGGACAAAATCCACTTGTCGCTCATGTCGAGCAGGCTTTCCTCGGGCAGACCCGGCTCAAAGTCCTCGGGCAGGTTCATCTGCACAAAGCGGGAGGCGTTCCACAGCTTGTTGGCAAAGTTGCGGCAGGCAAGGACTTTTTCGTCGCTGTAGCGCATATCGTTACCGGCGGTGGAGCCGATGATCAGCATCATGCGCAAAGCGTCCGCGCCGTACTGCTCAATGACCTCCAGCGGGTCAATGCCATTGCCCAGAGATTTAGACATCTTGCGACCCTGGCTGTCGCGGACAATGCCGTGGATGAGCACCGTGTCAAACGGCGCCTTGCCGGTGTAGGCAAGGCCGGAGAAAATCATACGGGAAACCCAGAAGCCGATGATGTCATAGCCGGTGACCAGCGTGTTCGTGGGGTAGAAGTAGTTGTAATCCTCGGCGTTCTCGTTGGGCCAGCCCAGCGTGGAGAACGGCCACAGGGCAGAGCTGAACCAGGTGTCCAGCGTGTCGGGGTCCTGGGTCATGTTGGAGCTGCCGCACTTGGGGCAGGTGCAGGGGGCTTCCTTGGCCACGACGGTCTCGCCGCAGTCGTCGCAGTACCAGGCGGGGATCTGGTGGCCCCACCACAGTTGGCGGCTGATGCACCAGTCACGGCCGCCCTTCATCCAGTTGATATAGTTCTTGGTGAAGCGCTCGGGCACGAACTTGATCTCGCCCTTCTCGACGC
>ERZ894191.1155-NODE-1155-length-16116-cov-9.509433_pt1 | contig 16116 bp, 10 predicted proteins | sample MGYA00380282_ERZ894191 | MGnify/ENA primary metagenome ERZ894191 (study PRJEB32331, sample SAMN06328485) | human gut metagenome | biome: human gut microbiome; feature: stool | host: Homo sapiens | collected 2013-02-21 ...
CACCAACAGGAAACCCCGGTAGTAGCCATAGAACCGGTCACACGTGAAGACGTTGAAATCTATGGTGAGTATGTAGGTCGTATACGTGCCCAACAGTTTGTCGAAGTACGTGCCCGTGTAGAAGGTTACCTCGAACAGATGCTTTTTGCCGAAGGAACTTATGTCACAAAAAATCAAGTACTTTTTGTTATTAATCAGGAACAATATCGTGCCAAAGCCGACAAAGCACGTGCTCAGTTGAAGAAGGATGAAGCACAGGCATTGAAAGCCAAACGTGACTTGGAGCGTATCCGCCCGCTATATGAGCAGAACGCTGCCAGCCAGTTGGATTTGGATAACGCCATCGCTGCTTTTGAAACGGCCGAAGCCTCTGTTGCCATGAGTCAGGCAGACCTCGACCAAGCCGAGCAGGAGTTAGGCTATACCATCGTCCGTTCTCCGCTGGCAGGTCACATCAGTGAACGCCATGTTGACCTCGGAACACTGGTCGGTCCGGGTGCCAAATCTCTTTTGGCCACTGTCGTAAAGAGTGACACAGTACTTGTGGATTTCAGCATGACCGCTCTCGACTATCTGAAGAGTAAAGAGCGCAACGTAGAGCTCGGTCGTAAAGACTCCACCCGTTCATGGCAGCCCAATATCACTATCACACTGGCCGACAACACCGTCTATCCTTTCAAGGGACTGGTAGACTTTGCCGAACCGCAGGTAGACCCCCGTACCGGTACATTCTCCGTTCGTGCCGAGATGCCCAACCCCGAACGTGTACTGCTTCCGGGACAGTTTACCAAAGTAAAACTTCTGCTTGACGTAAGAGAAAATGCCGATGTCGTTCCTCTGAAATCTGTTATTATCGAAAAAGGCGGAGCCTATATTTATGTCATGCGCAAAGACTCCACTGTAGAGAGACGTTTTGTCGAACTCGGCCCCGAATTCCAAAACAATGTAGTGGTAGAAAGAGGTATCGCTGCCGGGGAAATGATTGTTACCGAAGGATACCACAAATTAAATCCGGGCATGAAAGTCAAAGTCAGTGATGCCGCAGAAGACAAAAAGCCGGAAGAAACCCTGTAAAAGAAGGGAAGTTACACATTCCAAATAAAAAAACATTATGAAAGTAAGTTTCTTTATAGACAGACCCGTATTCTCGGCTGTCATCTCTATATTGATTGTCATCGTGGGTATCATCGGACTTACGATGCTCCCCATCGACCAATACCCGCAAATCACTCCGCCGGTGGTCAAAATCAGCGCCTCTTATCCGGGTGCAAGCGCCCTAACCGTATCGCAGGCGGTTGCCACTCCCATCGAACAGGAGCTGAACGGTACTCCGGGCATGCTTTACATGGAGTCAAACAGTTCTAACTCGGGAGGTTTCTCGGCTACCGTCACTTTCGATATCTCAGCCGATCCCGACTTGGCAGCCGTAGAAATCCAGAATCGTATCAAGCTGGCCGAATCGCGCCTTCCTGCCGAAGTGATTCAAAACGGTATCTCGGTAGAAAAACAGGCAGCCAGCCAGCTGATGACCATCTGCCTCACCTCGACCGACCCTAAGTTTGACGAAATCTACCTGAGTAACTTCGCTACCCTGAATGTGCTTGACCTGATCCGTCGTATTCCCGGTGTGGGACGTGTATCAAACATCGGTAGCCGTTACTATGCCATGCAGATTTGGGTACAGCCCGACAAGCTGGCTAACTTCGGTCTGACCGTAGCCGACCTGCAAAATGCCTTGAAAGACCAGAACCGCGAATCGGCAGCCGGTGTATTGGGACAACAGCCTGTACAAGGCTTGGATGTTACCATCCCCATCACCACACAAGGTCGTCTGTCCACCGTCAGCCAGTTTGAGGAAATCGTTGTCCGCGCCAATGCCGACGGTTCCATCATCCGTTTGCGCGATGTAGCACGCATCTCGCTCGAAGCACAGTCCTACAACACGGAAAGTGCCATCAACAATGGAAATGCTGCCGTATTGGGCATCTATATGCTGCCGGGAGCCAATGCCATGGAAGTAGCCCAGAAAGTAAAAGAGGCAATGGAAGAAATCAGCAGCAACTTCCCCGAAGGGATGAGCTATGAAATTCCTTTCGATATGACCACCTATATTTCAGAGTCTATCCACGAGGTATACAAGACCTTGTTCGAGGCCCTGATACTGGTTATCGCCGTGGTATTCCTCTCTTTGCAGAATTGGCGTGCAACAGTCATCCCGCTGGTGGCCGTGCCTATCTCGCTGATCGGTACTTTCGGCTTTATGCTGATCTTTGGCTTCTCGCTGAACATACTTACTTTGCTGGGGCTGGTACTTGCCATCGGTATTGTGGTAGACGATGCCATCGTGGTGGTGGAAAACGTGGAACGCATCATGGAAGAAGAACACCTGTCTCCCTATGAGGCCACCAAGAAAGCAATGGAAGGACTGACAGGCGCCATCATCGCCACTTCACTGGTACTGGCTGCGGTATTCGTCCCGGTCAGCTTCTTGGGAGGTATCACCGGACAGCTCTACCGCCAGTTCACCGTGACCATCGTTGTGTCCGTATTGCTCTCTACCGTAGTGGCGCTGACCCTGAGCCCGGTGATGTGTTCGCTCATCATGAAGCCTAAGGACCCCAACAAGAAACCGAATGTCGTGTTCCGCCGCATCAACCACTGGCTGGCTGTCGGCAACCATAAATATGTGAAAATCATTTCACGCCTTGTGAAGCATCCGCGCCGGGTACTCAGCAGTTTTGGTGTTGTGCTCATCGCCATCCTGCTCATCCACCGCATCATCCCCACCAGCTTCCTCCCCATCGAGGATCAGGGATATTTTAAGATAGAGTTGGAATTACCCGAAGGAGCTACCTTGGAGCGCACCCGCATCGTAACGGAACGTGCTGTAGACTACCTGATGCAACAACCTGCCGTAGAATATGTGCAGAGTGTGGCAGGAAGCAGTCCCCGTGTGGGAAGCAGCCAGGCACGCAGCGAACTCACAGTCATCCTGAAACCGTGGGAAGAACGCGGCGAGCAGACCATTGACGAAGTCATGGCACAAGTCAAGAAAAGCCTGAACGAGTATCCCGAGTGCAAGGTTTACCTCTCCACTCCTCCGGTGATTCCCGGTCTGGGTAGCTCGGGCGGTTTCGAGATGCAGCTTGAAGCCCGCGGAGAAGCAACCTTCGAAAATCTGGTAAATGCGGCGGATACGCTGATGTACTACGCTTCCAAGCGCAAAGAGCTGTCGGGATTGTCATCTGCCCTCCAAGCAGATATTCCCCAACTCTACTTCGATGTAGACCGTGATAAAGTGAAATTTTCGGGTGTGCCATTGGCAGATGTATTCTCCACCATGAAGGCATACACAGGTTCTGTATACGTCAATGACTTTAACATGTTCAACCGTATCTACCGTGTGTACATCCAGGCAGAAGCTCCCTACCGCGAGCATAAAGAGAACATCAACCTGTTCTTTGTGCGCGGTGCAGACAATGCCATGATACCGCTGACCTCACTGGGTACTACTTCTTACACCACGGGTCCGGGTAGCATCAAGCGTTTCAATATGTTCAACAGTGCCGTGATTCAGGGCCAGGCTGCCGACGGATACAGTTCCGGTCAGGCTATGGAAATCATGGAACAAATTGCCCGCGAACACCTTCCCGACAATATCGGAGTGGAATGGAGCGGACTTTCCTTCCAGGAAAAACAAGCAGGCGGGCAAACAGGTCTGGTACTGACATTGGTATTCATGTTCGTATTCCTGTTCCTTGCCGCCCTATACGAAAGCTGGATGGTTCCGGTTGCCGTATTGCTCTCCCTTCCGGTAGCTGCCTTGGGCGCTTACCTCGGCGTATGGGGATGCGGACTGGAAAATGATGTTTACTTCCAAATCGGATTGGTGATGCTGGTAGGACTTGCAGCCAAAAACGCCATCCTGATTGTGGAATTTGCCAAGGAACAAGTAGACCGCGGCGTTGATGTGGTTCAGGCAGCCATGCATGCTTCCGAACTCCGTTTCCGCCCTATCCTGATGACTTCACTGGCATTCATCCTCGGTATGTTGCCGATGGTTATCGCCAGCGGTCCGGGTTCTGCCAGCCGCCAAGCCATCGGTACGGGTGTATTCTTCGGAATGATTTGCGCCGTGACAGTGGGTATCTTGCTGGTACCGTTCTTCTTTGTCCTGATTTATAAGATGAAAGCAAAAATGAAACGCTAATAATTGAAGAGTTATGAAATTGAAATCTACATTATTATATATAACTGCGGCAACACTCACATTCAGTTCCTGCCAGATAGGGAAACACTATACGCGTCCCGAACTGAACTTGCCGGAGCAACTGGACTCTACCCAACAAGATACGCTCACCATTGCCGAAATGCAGTGGTGGGAAATCTATACCGATACCACACTCCAAAATCTGATAGACAAGACACTGGAGCACAACAAAGACATCAAGATGGCTGCCGCCCGTGTCAAAGAACTGGCTGCCATGAAACGAATTGACTTTGCCAATCTCTTTCCGCAACTGAACGGAAGCGTGTACACTCAGAAGGAGGCTTCCAATTATGGAGGCGACAAATACAGCAACGACCCCGAGACAGGAGCCAAAGCCACTGTCAGCTGGGAAGTGGACTTGTGGGGTAACCTCCGCTGGGCAAAAGACAAAAGTATGGCTGACTTTTTGGGAAGCATAGAGGCACAGCGTGCACTGAAGATGAGCCTGATAGCAGAAGTAGCTCAGGCTTACTTCGAACTGGTGGCACTCGATAATGAGCTGGCTATTGTCAAGCAAACCTTAAATGCGCGTGAAGAAGGTGTCCGCCTCGCCAAAATCCGTTTTGAAGGCGGTCTCACTTCCGAAACGTCCTACCAGCAGGCACAGGTGGAATATGCCCGTACTGCCACATTGGTCCCCGACCTGGAACGCAAAATCTCCATCAAGGAAAACGACATTGCTTTTCTGGCAGGCGAATATCCCAAACAGATAGAACGTTCCATCATGCCCGATGAAGTGAAGTTGCCTGAAAGTCTTCCCATCGGATTACCGTCCACTTTGCTGGAACGCCGTCCCGATGTGCGTCAGGCAGAGCAAAGGCTGATAGCCGCCAATGCCGCTGTAGGCATCGCCTATACCAATATGTTTCCGAAATTGTCGCTCACTGCTCAATACGGGCTGGAAAGCGGAGAGATGTCCGACTTACTGAAATCACCCATCCACTACCTGAGTGCCAATCTGCTCGGTCCCATCTTTGCCATGGGTAAGAACCGCGCCATCGTAAAGGCTAAAAAGGCCGCTTATGAACAAGAGTGTTACAATTATGAGAAATCCGTACTGACTGCTTTCAAGGATGCCCGTAATGCGATTGTCGACTTCAACAAGATAAAGGAAATCTATGAATCACGGTTGCAGTTGGAACGCTCTTCCAAGACAAACATGGAACTGGCGCAATTACAATATATCAACGGAGTAATCGGCTATCTGGATGTGCTCGATGCACAGCGTAGCTATTTTGACGCACAGATTGGCTTGAGCAATGCCATCAGAGACAAACAAATCACCATGGTGAGACTATATAAAGCTTTGGGAGGAGGATGGCAATAAGCCATCCTTCTTTCATTTTTATGCTGCTTTACAAACAGTTTACCACATCTTTTTCCCGCTCTTTGGGAGTCACCATCAGCTTCACCAGTTTTTCCCCTCTCCACTCTGCTTCCACGGTGGTCTGCCCCGGAGCATGCAGTTTGAAGTGCACATCCCATCCGCGAGGCCATGCCGGAAAAAGCAAAATCTTTCCATTCACCTCCTGCAACAGCATCTCCTGCATCCCCATCATACCGGCATTCCCTTCATTCAAATCAGGCGTCCACGCGTCATTAGTCTGTCGGAAAGCCGGGAAACGGTAAGGACCGTCGGAGAGTCTTTTCAAAGTCAGCTCGGACGCCTGCTCCGTCAGTCCCAGGCAGGCAGCCCACACATTGTCCAGCTTCTCCCCGGTCTGCGCACGACACTTCTGCACATCCCTGTCAAACAGATACGTGTTACGGGCTGTTTCCAATCCTTCCCTACCCACTCCGTATATTCTCCACGGAAAAACAGGGAGCAACTGAGGCGTACCCGCCTCACCTGTCCGTTCCCACACCTCAGCCGGAAGAATCCTCTCTTTTCCTTCCTCCGTCCGCAAAGGAATGGAAGGAATACGCGCCAGCATATCGGGTTTACGTCCGTAGGCCTCCAGCACCGAACGGAGTGCGGCAATGGTCGACGACGGATTATATGCCATCTTATAGGTTGCCCCTGCCGAAGCCGGATACAGAACCAGCTTGCCTTTTCCGTCCAAATCGCTGTATCCCCGGCGGGCAGCCGTGCCGCGATAATAAACATCAAAGAAATTCAGCGAACTCTCTATCAGGGGAATGTAGCGGCTGATGTCCATACTGTCATAGCTTACAGCATCCAGCACCATGCGGCACGTCTCCAGCACACCGTCCCATTCATACTCCGAAGAAGGATGATATTCCCTCCCTTTATCAAAGCCTTCGGGACGGTTCAGTCCGTACGCCGCCGGATTCACCAAGCCGAAGTTTTCCGTCTCTTCACTGAAACAAGCCCCGGAATATCCCCAATACACCTGCGAACGGAGTTGCGCCGTGGGCAGCAGACGGCGATAGCACTCAAACAGGGTCTTCATCAGGTCGGTATCTCCGTTTTTCAGCATCGGCCAATATACCAGTGCCATCCTGTGTGCCGTCAGCGTACCCGCCCCTCTCCTTCGGTAGTCGGGTGTGAGTTGCGATTCACCTCCCGTTGTCGAAGGATCGAACGTAAACAGCCCTCCGTCGGGCTTTGCCGGCCATTGTCCGAATGCATTACAAGCTGCCATATAGCGATACAAATCATAGTTGCGTGCCGCACGAGCCGCTTCTCCTTCCGCCCGCACGAAACTGCGCTGCCAGAACTCATTCCACCATCGGCGGCTCGCCTCTTTGTCCTTTGCCGCATGCAGTTCCTTTTCCGTTTTCTCCAGTCCGGCTTCCCAATCGGACACAACAGGAGTCTGTACCGCATGCAGGGTGATTCTGAAAGACTGTCTGTTGGCGGGTTTCCTGCTTTTATATGTCCATGCCTCATACTCCGTTCCGCAGTAATGCCCCCGGCGTGTGCCGCTGAATATCAAATCACCCGCAATGCGGCCTCCGAATATCAGATTTCTCAACGGGTTATATAAATGAGAAGCCTCGCTTTCCAGGCCTTGCTGCTTTATGACAGCATCGACAACGGTATGCGAGGCATTTCGATGAAAAAAAGTCAGGTTCTCTTCTCCTACCAGGATGGAATCGTGTGCGGTGACCACCGTTCCAGGCCACTCTCCCGCATAAGAACATTGTAGTCCTTCCTCGCGACTCATCACCCGGTCTGCCGTTCTCCAACTTTCATAACTGACACGCATGGAGGTCACTTCCTTGGTTTCCACCTCCACATGCACCACAGGATGGAACACATCCGCCCAAATATGCATCTGCCCCATCGGGGTAGTGACGGACACATATCCGTCTTTCAGATGAAGCGTCTGGCGGAAATCACTCCTGCCGGCAAACGGATTGGGGGTAAGCCGGATACGGAAACGTCCCTGCTTCAGCAGCGTGTTATTCTCATCAAACGAACCGCTGCGACACAAATAGAAGAAGACATCATCATCCTCTACCCACACATTCATACCGATATCTCCGCCGCCGCAAGGCATGGAGCCGGATGAATTCCGGCTCTGACTGTTCCATACCACATCGGCAGGCTGTCCCCACAAGGCCGTACTTCCGAGGAGCCAGACAAACAATAACGTAAAAAAAACCTTCATATCTTATTTTTATTTATCTCCTAGTATACCGCAGAAGCGATAATCTGGATAAAGAGTATCAGCACCACCATGGCAATCGGATATACCGTAGCGTATGCCACACTCGGAATATTGCTGTCCACCATCGAATCGGCGGCGGCAAGTCCCGGTGTACTCGTCATACCGCCCGTAATGGTACCCAACAAGTCCAGCAGACTGATGTTAAACACCAGTCGTCCCACCAAAACGGCTACCAACATAGGCACAAGGGTAATGGCTGCTCCCACTCCGAACAGCAGCATACCGCTTTCTTCAAACGTAGCCACGAGGTTCTTTCCTGCCGATGTTCCCACTTCTGCCAGGAACAACAGTAAACCCAATTGGCGCAATAACTGGTTGGCAGGTCCGGACATCGACCACAAGACAGGTCCTGTCTTACCTACGGCACTCAGCACCAATGCCACCATCAACACGCCTCCCGTCAATCCCGGAGAGAAAGAAAGCCCGCCGGGGAAAGAAAGATTCAGTTTGCCGAACAACACGCCCAGCACGATACCCATGGCAATAGGGAAAAAGTCCGTATCAGACAGCTGCTTGGCATTGTTACCCAGCAAGCGTGCCACGCCTCTCAGTCCTTCCTTCTCACCCACCACCATCAGTTTGTCACCAAACTTCAGTTCCAGTTCGGGCGACGGAGAAAGATCGATACCGCTTCGGCGAATACGGGTTACCGTACAACTGAAATTTCGTTGCAGGTTCAAATCGCCCAACTGCTTGTTTATCATATCTTTCTTAGTCAGTAACAATGACTCTATCTCTTGTGTATGGTCCAGCGGCAACTCCCCTTCCCGGCGTTCGCCCACCAGCACCGCAAACTGCTGCAACGACTCTTCGCTGCCCACCGCCTGCACATAATCTCCTTCCTGCAACAGCGTTCCGGCTGTCGGCATCAGAATTTTTTCTTCATGCTTCACACGTGACACCACTGCCCCTGTCATGGCACGCGCATTGATCTGTGCCAGCGTACGTCCGAATACGGCACGATTTGTCACACGGAAGATGCAAGTACCCAGCTCGGGGAAACTGCCGCGACGCTCTGCTTCCAGCCTGCGCGCCTCCTTGTCCAAATCCACATGCATAATCTTCGGCAACAACTTCACAAACAAAATCACACCGATGACACCAAACGGGTAAGCGATACCATAGGCAATGGAAGCCAAAGGCGAATTTGTACTGTCGATAGCCACCGCAAGTCCCGGAGTACTGGTCAATGCCCCCGCTATCAGGCCCACCACACTGGGCGTATCTATGTCAAACGCATATTTCAGTCCCACTGCCGTCAGTCCGGCCGACAGAATAATGAGTACGGTCAGGATAATCAGTGTCTTTCCCTTACTCCTGAAAGAATCGAAAAATCCCGGGCCTGCCTGTATACCAATCGTAAAGATAAACAACACCAGACCGAAGTTTCCTAACTCCTTGGGAATAATCACACCGAAATGTCCGAACAACAACGCAATGAAAATAACAGCCGACACATCCAGCGACAGCCCTTTAATCTTGATTCTTCCCAACATAAAGCCCAACGCCACAATGAGGAAGAGCGAAAAATAAGAGGATTTTAATAGGTCTATTAACATGTTTTTATATGGTTAGTTTCTAATTGCAAAGATAAGTAAAAAAGCAAATGCCTTCCAAGCGTTTATTCATGAATAAATTGAATTTCGATGAAATAAAAACACCGTTCTCTTTTATAATACAAGACTTTTTCTATATTTTTCGAGTACTAAAGAATATTTTTTAATATTATCCAAACATTAACATTTATATAAAAAAACTAAATCAAAAATTTGATTATTGTATTATTAATATGTAATTTTGCCCCCGTAAAGAAAGTTATACCAACGGTAAAGTCAGAATCTCCGAGGCATCTTTCGACAAAAACTATTATCTAACATCATGTAAAAGCCACCCGAACGACCTTCAAGAAACATTACGGAAAAGGATTTTAAAAGAGTGAAATTATGATACAGATTCAAAGATTTAACAAAGCCTTAAAATCGGCAGTCATTATTGGGGATTTAGCTATTCTGAATATCCTTTTCGTCTCATTGTACTTCATATGGACGACACATTCAGAACAAAAAGTATTTGACGGAACATTGCCTCAGATTTTGGTTCTTTTCAGTTTGTGCTATTTTGCCTGCACCATTTCGAGAGGCATCATCCTGCACCGTCGCGGCGTACGTGCCGACCAGGTTGTGCAACACAGCCTGCTCAATATGTTTTATTTCATATTGCTGTCCATGACTACTTTCACGCTGGCAGATTTCGGTCAATACGCCCATTCCTTTTTTATCCTTTTTTATCTGTTGTTCACCCTTTGTCTCATTTGCTACCGGCTGACTTTCCGTTCCTGCGTCAAAATATACAGAAAACACGGAGGCAACTCACGCACGGCAGTCTATATGGGAAGTACAGAAAATATGACGGAACTTTATCATGAGATGACCAACGACCCCACCAGCGGATATCGTGTAATCGGTTATTTCGATTCCGTACCCAACGAAAATCTCCCGGCCTCCTGTCCTTATCTGGGCAAGCCCGAAGAAACCATCGACTACTTAAAACAGCATCATGTGGAGCAGCTTTATTGCAGTCTTCCATCCTCGATGGGCAATTGCATTCTGCCGGTCATCAATTATTGCGAAAACAATCTGGTACATTTCTACAGTGTACCCAATGTGCGCAACTACCTTCACCACCGCATGAGCTTCGGTCTGATAGGCAGTGTGCCTATCCTGCGGTTGCACGAAGAGCCTCTCAGCAGTTTTGAAAACAGGCTGGTAAAGCGCACCTTCGACTTCTTTTTCTCACTCTTATTCCTCTGCACCCTTTTCCCTGTCATTTTCCTGATAGTCAGTGCAGTGATTAAGATTACCTCGCCGGGACCCATCTTCTTCAAACAAAAAAGAAACGGACTGAACGGCAAAGAATTCTGGTGTTACAAATTCCGTTCGATGAAAGTGAACAAAGATGCGGACAAGATACAGGCTACGCTAAACGACCCCCGCAAGACAAAGTTCGGCAACTTTATGCGCAAGACCAACATTGACGAGCTTCCCCAGTTCATCAACGTGCTGCTGGGCGATATGTCCATTGTCGGTCCCCGCCCCCACATGCTGAAACATACGGCAGAATACTCGCAGCTTATCAATAAATATATGGTGCGCCACTTTATCAAACCGGGCATCACAGGCTGGGCACAAGTGACAGGTTTCCGTGGGGAGACCCGCGAACTGAGTCAAATGGAAGGACGTGTAAAAGCAGACATCTGGTACATGGAACACTGGACATTCATGCTCGACCTCTACATCATCTATAAAACCGTGGCAAATGCGCTTCACAAAGACAAACAAGCTTATTAACCAAAAGACAAAATATAAAAAAACGAATAGACAAATGAAAAAAACGAATTATGCCTTGCTGGTTCTTCTTGCCCTCGTATTGGCAAGCTGTTCCGCCTACAAACAAGTTCCATACTTGCAAGCATCCGAGTATCTGGACACTTCCGGCCAGAATCCCCCCCTCTATGATGCCCGCATCATGCCCAAGGACTTGCTGACCATCACAGTCAATACTACGGATCCGGAAACAGCAGCACCATTCAACCTGATCGTAGCCACTACCCTCAGTAATCAAAACAAGAACCTGACAAACCAGCCCGTATTGCAGCAATATCTGGTAGACAACAAAGGCAATATCGACTTCCCCGTACTGGGCATCCTGCACATCGGCGGACTGACCAAAAGCGAAGCCGAGAACCTCATCAGAGAGAAACTGAAAACCTACATCACGGAAGTGCCCATCGTCAATGTACGCATGGCCAACTATAAAATTTCCGTCATGGGAGAAGTGACCAACCCCGGCAGCTTCGTTATCAGCAATGAGAAAGTAAACCTGTTTGAGGCACTCGCCATGGCAGGCGATATGACCATTTACGGACAACGCGATAACGTGAAACTCATCCGTGAAGATGCACAGGGACACCGTGAAATCATCCCCCTGAACCTGAACGACGCAAGCATTATACTGTCTCCTTATTATTACTTGCAGCAGAACGATGTGATTTACGTCACTCCCAATAAGACCAAGGCCAAAAACGCCGGCATCAGTAACAGTACCACCATCTGGTTCTCCGTAGTGGGTACACTCGTGTCGCTTGCCAGCCTTATTGTTACTATTTCCCGATAAAACAACCCGATTTCATTATGAAAGAAAATTTATACGACGAACTTTATACCGAACAAGAAGAACAGGTAGACTACAAAGCCCTCTTCTTCAAATACCTCATCCACTGGAAATGGTTTGTTGCCAGTATTGTGGTATGCCTGATAGGAGGATGGATTTATCTGCACTACACCACACCGGTGTACAGCATTACCGGCTCTGTCATTATCAAAGACAACAAGAAAAACAACAGTGTCAGCACCGGACTGGCCGATTTGGAAGATCTCGGTTTTTACTCGTCTACCAACAACTTCGACAATGAAGTGGAAGTGCTGCACTCACGCACCCTGCTGAAAAAAGTAGTGGAGGAACTGGACCTGTATATCAACTACAGAACCCGTGAGAACCTCCGCCCTGTAGAGCTTTACAAAGACACACCGGTAAAAGTGTGGCTCACCCCCGAAGAGGCAGAAAAACTGCCCAATGGCGCAGCAGTGCTTGAAGTGGTACTGAAACCCGGAGGAAAGCTGAGTGTCAGCACGGAAATAGACGAACAGGAATTCAAACAGGATTTCAACAAACTTCCTGCCCTGCTCACTACCCCTTACGGTACGTTCAGCTTTACTCCCGGCGACTCGGCAATCGTTGAAAAGGAACAGGAAATCACCGTCACCGTGGCAGCTCCGCGCATCATGGCAAACGGATATGCCAATGCGCTTTCCGTGGAACCGACCTCCAAGACCACAACCATTGCCCAAATCACTTTACAGAATACCAGTCCCCAACGCGGCGTAGACTTCATCAACAAGCTGATAGAAATCTATAACCGTGATGCCAACGACGATAAGAACGAAGTGGCAAGCAAGACTGCCGAATTCATCGACGAGCGTATCAAAATCATCAACGGAGAGCTGGGAACCACCGAAAAAGAGCTGGAAACCTTCAAGCGAGATGCCGGACTGACCGACCTGAAGAGTGACGCTCAACTGGCACTCAGCGAGAACTCCGAATACGAAAAGAAACGTGCCGAAAACAGCACCCAGCTCCGTCTGGTGCAATTCCTGTCAGAGTATGCCAATAACCCCGACCATGCCTACGAGGTATTGCCGGTCAACGTGGGTCTGACAGACACCGGCCTGACCGAACTCATCAACCGCTACAACGAAATGCTGCTGGAGCGCAAACGTCTCCTCCGCACCTCTTCGGAAAGCAACCCCGTGGTGGTGAACCTGGACGCCAGCATCCGTGCCATGCGCAGCAACGTGCAGACCACCATCCTGAGTGTGCAGAAAGGATTGATGATTACCAAAGCCGACCTTGAACGCCAGGCAGGAAAATACGCCGGACGAATCACCAGCGCACCGGGTCAGGAACGCCAGTTGGTGAGCATCTCGCGCCAACAGGAAATCAAGGCGGGACTGTACCTCATGCTGTTGCAGAAACGCGAAGAGAACGCCATTACGCTGGCTTCTACCGCCAACAACGCCCGTATCGTGGACGAAGCACAGGCAGGGCTGTTCCCCGTCTCTCCCAAAGGCAAACTCATCTACCTGATTGCCTTCGTCTTGGGAATCGCCATCCCGGTGGGCATCATTTATATCATCGAACTGCTGAGATACAAGATAGAAGACCGTTCGGACGTAGAGAAACTGACTACCGTACCCATCATCGGCGATATTCCCGCATCAGACAATATGCCGAAAGAAGGTTCGGTGGTGGTACGCGAAAATCAGAACGATATGATGGCCGAAACCTTCCGCAATGTCCGTACCAACGTGCAGTATATGTTGGGCAGCAATCAGAAGGTGGTGTTAATCACTTCTACCACCAGTGGCGAAGGAAAATCATTTGTGGCTGCCAACCTTGCCATCAGCTTTGCCCTGCTGGGCAAGAAAGTGGTCATCGTGGGGCTGGATATCCGCAAGCCGGGACTGAACAAAGCCTTCCAGATGTGGCATAAGGAAGACGGTATCACCCGTTACCTTGCCGACCCGGAACACACCGACCTGATGTCGTTGCTGCAACAGTCCAATGTCACCCCCAACCTGTACATCCTGCCCGGCGGTGCCATCCCTCCCAACCCGACCGAACTGGTGGCACGCGACTCGCTGGTACAGGCTGTCGACCGGTTGAAAAAGGAATTTGACTATGTGATACTCGATACCGCTCCCATCGGTATGGTGACCGACACCCAACTGATTTCGCGCGTGGCAGACATGAGTATTTACGTATGCCGTGCCGGTTATACACCCAAAGCAGGCTATCTGTTCATCAACGAACTGAGAGACCATAAGAAGTTGCCCAACCTGTGCACCATCATCAATGATGTAAACATCAAAACCGGAAAGTACGGATACGGCACGTATGGCAAATACGGCTATGGTAGAACCTATGGCTACGGTTACGGATACGATGAAAAAAGTAAATAAATAATACTTCATTTTTTAGTTACATAATAGACAACTAGAAATCCCTTCCCAAAAATGTTAATTATTTAACACAAAGGGAAGGGATTTTCATTTATCTACGGATAAATCATATAAATATTTTACTCATACAATTTACTTGTCACCTCAAAACAGGGACATTCCTTCACCCACTCTTCGGGGCTGATGCGTCCGTCTCCGTTGCGGTCGGGACTCAAATCCCGGTGTCCGCACACCCGGCAGCCGGGATAATCCATCAACAACGTTCGGATAAGCACCCTCAAAGAGTGTTTCTGCCATTCAGTACGCGTATCTGCGGGACGATAACGGACATCCAGTCCGCCTTCATAACAAATACCGATGCTGTGCGCATTGTAGCCCAGCGCATGTGCTCCCGGCTTCTCTAGGGGGCGCGTATTCTTAATATCCCCATTCTTGCGGATATAGAAATGATAACCCGCCCCATTGAATCCGCGATGCCGATGACACACCTCCAAGTCGTTTTCAGTAAAGTCCCTGTCCGCACGTGTGGCGGAACAGTGGACTACAATCAGGTTAATCTCTCTCATTCTTTCTTCTCTTGGCTCTGAGGAGCAGCATGATGCACTCCAGAATCTTAATAATCAAGTTTTTCATATTTCCTCCTTTTTAAAACGATTAAAACTCTATTCCGAAACTTTTTTTAGGGATATGCCAAAACGTTTATAATGCTGTCATTTCATCGGTAGAGACGAGGTTCGCCCACTCCAAACAGCTTGTTTGTGTATTACTCCCAAGGTCGTGACCGTTGGTAAGGGCAGGCAACCCCTCCCCCTACAGTTGACGATTTGGCAGACCGGTTCAGTTTTGACACACCCTCAGAGGTTAGCCCTCGTTTACACCGGAGACTTCCTCTTCAGGCTTCTTCTCCTCCTTCTTAGGCAGCTTGTTCACCTTGCTGAACGACAGCGCCGTCAGCATGCCGCTCAACGCCAGTCCGGGACGGAAATTGATACGCGCCTTGTTAATCATGGAAACATCATACTTGTCTTCCGAATCGGCCCCCTTGCCGCTCACACCAATCTGAAACGTGCCCAAATCCGCCAGACGCACAATCTCGCCTGCACTCAGCGCCTCCACAATCACATCTTCCAACGCCGTGAGCACTGCCGCCACATCAGCACGTGTCACGGTACAGGTTCTCTGAATTCGTTCCGACATCTCGCGGACTGTGACATCGCCGCTGGCCTGAGCCTGGGCATAGAAACGTACTCCCGCTTCGGGTTCCTGCGGGTTTTTACGGGGTACGACCGAATAAGATACTGACTTTGACATAATCTTCTAATTTTTAATGATTTATACTTATAACTTCGAAATCTCAAGCACCGGTTACTCTGTGATTACATGACAAAGATACGACGGTGAGAGAAGCCATTGTCGGGCTTCGTCGGAATTGGTGGAGAAAGGTAACGAATGGTCTTGAAAACTTGCTTTCAGCGAGAGCATTTGAGAAACATCGACCTCACTCTTAAAAAAACAGACTGCACCGAATGCCTTTTCCATATAAATCATTATCTTTGTCCGTTATAGAAACACAGAAAAACATAATGGGAAAGTTTATCAATCCGTTCACCGATTACGGCTTCAAGAAAAT
>ERZ894191.1185-NODE-1185-length-15744-cov-49.175027_pt1 | contig 15744 bp, 14 predicted proteins | sample MGYA00380282_ERZ894191 | MGnify/ENA primary metagenome ERZ894191 (study PRJEB32331, sample SAMN06328485) | human gut metagenome | biome: human gut microbiome; feature: stool | host: Homo sapiens | collected 2013-02-21 ...
AGTCTCCATACTGCTTTTTCGTTTGCACCACCTTCGATTCTTTCCTTAACGATTTTTAATTCAACTAGCTTTGCATTGCTTGCCGTGAAATGTTTGAAAGAAATTCTTCTATCAAACTATTGATCCTCTCCGGTTTATCTGTATTAGAATTATGACCAGCCCCTTCAATCCATTTTAAAGGAATTTTCGTTTTTCGATGCCATGCTCTGTTATACCGTATGCATGAGCCGGCATGATCCTTTGTACCGCATACCAACAGGGAAGGACATTTGATTTCATATGGCAGATCCTTTTCCATCGCCTCTGCCAGAATACGAAATCCATGCCCGGCAATTTGTGCATAACGATGCTGATCGCCATCATAGACCAGCATCATTTCCTTCATCAGGTTTCTGCCATAATTAGAAGTTGCAACTCCCTCAGTTCCGGATTTCAAAAGCAACTTCCATGGATAATGTGCATATACTGGTTCCATTCTTTTCAGAAGCCAGATCTCCACTGCTGTCACATAGTTCCTCTGGAGCGGTGCTGAATCAATGGAAATAAAACCTGCTATCCGGTCGGGATACAATTGTGTATAAGCCTGGCCTACATATCCTCCCATAGATTGACCGATTATAATCGGTTTTATGATTTCTTCTTTTTCAAAAATCCCATTCAGCCATTTTGCCTTATCAAACAGGTCAAAATCAAGCCGGAACGGCCAGGAAGATGCATGGGCCGGTGCATCCCATACAATAACGTTATATTTTCCCTCGAAGTACTTAACCTGCTTATCAAACAATCTATGATCAGCAGTCAGCCCTGGAAGAAATACAAGCGTCGTTGTATCCAAACTCAGAATACTTGACCAATAATGAATCGTTCCACAAGGAGTTTGATATGTACTTTCTTTCAACAAATTCACCTCCACTATTTTCATATTGGGTTTTATATTAAATACAGTCTGTTAGCCGATTAAGAATTTCATTCAGATCTGCCAGATAGCTGTCCTGTCTGGCGGTCAGAAGAAGAGTTATCTGCGTAGGATGTGTGTTTTTCCTTTAAAATCTTTTCACATAGAAGACGTCAAATATTTCTGCGGTCCTCGCCACCCGCAGCGCGTTCACTGAATTGACAATATCAAAAACATAGGTATCCGTCATATGGAATATTTCTTTTGAAATCACCGCTACCTGCTCTCCTGCTGCCCCGGTAATGGAAAAAAGCTGCTCTGTCCAGGTTTTTACGACGGATTTTCCCATCGTTTTGAAGCTATTTTACCATCTTATAAAATGCAATCCAACGAATTTCTGTCAGTTTTGTCTATTTTGTATAATATTAGTAACGATTATCATTATTATTTCTATAGGTAACATGAGCCTTTTCTCTTTTAAAATCTGCCAGACAGGTATATACTAAAGCCATCAGCAGAGGTGCTGAATTTCAACGAAACGGAGGATACACATATGTCAAAATTATATACCATTACCTTAAACGGAGTAACAGAGGAAGTTTATAACAAAGCGACGGATTACATCGAGAAGCACGCGCTTCGCTTAAACTACAGACCGGAGGTGTCCACCATCGATGCCGAATTCCCGGACGATATCGATCCTGCAAAGAGCCCGGAGCTGCAGGAGGCGTACATCCGCAACGTACAGCAGAGACTGTAAGGTTCGGATTCTGACCCAGGGCGCTGCAGCCTACAGGCATGAAAACATACTAAAGCTCTCGAAAAAGAAAACCTCTCCCGTCGTTTTCCCGACTACGGAGAGGTTTTTTCTGCTATACAATAAAATGCTCGCTCTGGGAATGTTCTGTTGTCAGGAACAATCCGTCCTGACATCCAAATTTATCAAGACAGCTCCACCTTCTCCGTTGGCCAGGATTTTCTGAGTGCCCCATAGGAAACCAGGAAGTTTGCAAGCCAGCCTGCCGGAACGGCAAGCCAAACGAAATCAATGCCAAAACGCGGTGCACAGATCAAAGCCACGGACAGACGAATCGCAAGGTTTACCATGTTGGCAATGAGGAATGGCCGCATGATCCCGAGTCCGCGAAGAACTCCATCGGTCGCCATTTTGATTCCCATAAAGAGAAAGAAGTAACCAAGCCATCTCATATAATCCCCGGACACCTGATAGGCCAGGGCGGTTCCGTCTTTTCCAAGGAACAGCGAGGAAATCTGTGTGTGCAGCGTTTCAATAATAAGGAAAGCAAACGCCGCAAAGCACACATCCAATACCAATGCTGCATGGTAGCCTTTTTTGATGCGCTGGGTTTTGTTTGCGCCAAGGTTCTGGGAAACATACGGCGAAACCGCATTCCCGATGGACACGAAAATCAGGGAAAAGACATTCTCCACCCGCATTGTTGCCGCATATCCTGCCAGTGCCTGCGTGCCGAAGGGATTTACCACCGCCTGTACAATCATCATACCGATAGACACGGTAGACTGCTGGAGAACCGATGGAACAGCAATTTGAAGCATGGAACACAGCTCCCGCCCGTCAAACCAGGAAAAGGTACTCTTATACCGCCGCATCCGATGAAAAAAAATCAAAAAGGAAAGCACAGCCGAAATGCCCTGTGCGATCAAAGTTGCAAGGGCGGCACCGAACACGCCGAGCCCCAGACCGGCTACCATCCAAAGATCCATCCCAATATTCAGGATGGAGGAAAAGATCAGCAGCCCCAGCGGAATTTTTGATTCACCGATGGAGGTGAACATGGTAGAGAGAATATTGTACATGAACAAAAACGGAAAGCCCACAAAATAGACCCGCAGGTACAGCACTGCTTCCTTCAGAATATCAGCAGGAGTCTGTAAGCCGCTCATCATTCCATGGGAAAACCAAAAGCCAAAGACACCCAGGAGGATACTCAGAACCAAAAAGCTGATCAGAGATGTGGACACAATGGTTTTCATTTTGCCATACTCCCTGGCACCGAAATAGCGGCTCACAAGCACACCTGCACCAACACCAGCCCCCAGTGCCACGCAAATGAAAACATTGGTCAGAGCTGCACAGGCACCAACCGCCGCCAGCGCAGAGGAACCCACAAACTGACCGACGATAATGGAGTCAGCCATATTGTATACCTGCTGAAAAAAGCTGCCAAGAATCATCGGCATTGCAAAAACCGTCAGCGCTTTCAGCGGCGTATCGGTAATCAAATACTCCTCTTTTGACATGATCCTATATCCTCCACAATTTCCTGATTTTTATCTGAATGGATACTCTGTGTCAGAAACTGACCGTCCCGAAACAAAGCGCAGGTCGTGTCCGGTTTTGACCGGGTTCTGACCCCTGATTTCTGCGGTCCTCGCCACCGGGATTTTCCCATCGTTTTGAAGCTATTTTACCATCTTATAAAATGAAATCCAACGAATTTCTGTCAGATTTGTCTATTTCGTACGATATCAGTGATAATTATCATTATTATTTCTATGGGGAATCTGCGCCTTTTCTCTTTTAAAATCTGCCCGACAGGTATATACGGAAGCCATCAGCAGAGACTGTAATGTTCGGATTCTGACGCGGGACGCTGCATGCGCCTGCAATGTGTGAAAACATACCGTAAATTTCGAAAAAGAAAACCTCTCCCGTCGGTTTCCCGACTGCGGAGAGGTTTTTTCTGGTATCCAATAGAATGCGCGCTCTGCCATCTTTATCCAACCTTAATGCGACGTCCCCGTCCCTTATCCGATCTTAAAATCTCTGGCCGTATAAAATATAATTATCACAGAAATAAGGAGCTGCCTTTATGCCAGGGAAAATCATCCGTCGAAAGCACCGTCTTTCGTCTTTTCAAACTATCACATTAGGGTTTGCCGGAGTCATTTTACTCGGAGCACTGCTGCTGATGCTTCCAATCTCCACAACAGCCGGGTGTGTAACGCCATTCAATGAAACGCTGTTTACCGCGACCTCTGCCGTCTGCGTCACAGGACTTGTTGTTCAAGATACCGGAAGCTATTGGTCCGGCTTCGGACAGACGATCATTCTGGTACTGATCCAGATCGGAGGACTTGGCGTCATAACCGTAGCAGCATCGTTTGCGCTGTTGTCCGGGCGAAAAATCTCCCTGATGCAGCGCAGCACCATGCAAGATGCAATTTCTGCGCCAAAGGTCGGCGGAATCGTCCGTCTGACACGGTTCATCTTGCGAGGAACATTTTTGATCGAACTGCTGGGCGCACTGGCCATGCTGCCGGTGTTCTGCCATGACTATGGATGGCGCGGCATCTGGATGGCAGTGTTTCATTCCATATCCGCATTCTGCAACGCCGGATTTGACATTCTTGGAACAGAAAGTAATCTCTATCCATCCCTTACCGGCTATGCCGGCAGTCCGACAATCAATATCACGATCATGCTGCTGATCGTAGTTGGCGGCATTGGTTTTTTGACATGGGACGATGTCTGCGAAAACAAGTGGCGGCTTCATCGCTACCGGATGCAGAGTAAGGTGATCCTTGTCACGACAGGTCTTTTAATTCTTTTGCCCGCCGCGTTTTTCTTCTTCACCGACTTTTCCGCGCTTTCTACCGGAAAGCGGCTGCTGGCATCTTTTTTTCAGTCCGTTACGCCGAGGACCGCAGGCTATAACACAGTAACGCTATCTGCAATGTCCGGTGCGTCGCAGGGCATAATGATCCTTCTGATGCTCATTGGCGGTTCTCCGGGTTCTACGGCAGGCGGAATAAAAACAACGACGCTGGCGGTCTTGCTTGCCAATGCTGCCGCAACCTTTCGTCAGCGAGAGAATGCTCAGTTTTTCGGACGTAGGATTGATTGCAGCGCTGTCAAGACCGCCGCAACCATTCTGACAATGTACCTTACACTGTTCTTTGGCGGCGCTGTTTTTATCAGCGTGTATGAAGATTTGACGCTTTCCGCATGCCTGTATGAAACTGCTTCGGCAGTCGGAACAGTGGGATTGACCCTGGGTATCACGCCGCAGCTGCATCTCCCTTCCCAAATAGTGCTGATCGTGCTCATGTATCTGGGCAGAGTCGGCGGTCTTACGCTCATTTATGCAGCGTTTTCCGGCAAAAAAATAAACGGCGCAAAGCTGCCGCAGGAAAAAATAATGATTGGATAAGGAGTCTTTACACATGAAAAACATTTTATTGATTGGCGCAGGCCGCTTCGGACGGCATATCGCTATGCAGTTATCTCAGCTGGAGCATCAGATCATGGCAGTCGATACAAACGAAGAACGGATCAATGATATACTTCCCTTCGTCACCAACGCGCAAATTGGAGACAGTACAAACGCGGAGTTTCTTCGCTCCCTTGGCATCGGAAATTTCGATGTCTGCATCGTGACCATTGGCGGCAGCTTTCAGAATTCTCTGGAAACGACGTCGCTTCTGAAGGAGCTGGGCGCGAAGTGTGTAGTGTCACGTGCCGAGCGGGATGTACATGCAAAGTTTCTGCTTCGCAACGGAGCCGACCATGTGATCTACCCGGAAAAGCAGGTAGCAGAATGGGCAGCAATTCGATATACTGCCGATCATATTTTCGACTACATGGAGATTGACGAGCAGCACGCCATTTTTGAAGTAGAAGTTCCACAAGGGTGGATTGGCAAAAGCGTTGGTGAACTGAATATTCGCAGGAAGTATGGCATTAACATTCTTGGCATCAAACATTCCGGAAAAACCGACGTTTCAATTACGCCTGATACGGTGCTGTCAGGAGAAATAACCATTTTAGCGCTGGGTGAATATAAGGCGCTGCAAAAGTGTTTCCGGATATGAACGGACGGTGAAACAATATGAAAGATGTCATTTTGATCGTTGGGATGGCTCTAACGTTCCTGTTCGGATGGTTTCTGATGGAGCAGCTGGATCGCTTTCTGTACGAAAATCAGAAACGAATCCGATTGGACACAATGGAATTCGCCACATTTTGGTGCTATAATACCATCAAGAGGGGTGGTGAAACTGTGCAGAACAATGAAAACAATCTATCAAAAGAGCATATTCTGGTGTGCCTGTCCTCGTCCCCATCCAATGAACGTATTGTACGAATGGCAGGGAAAATGGCGCAGGCATTTTGCGGAAGCCTTACCGCGCTCTATGTGCAGACCCCCGGATACTCTGGCATGAACGCAGAAGATATCGCTCGACTGCAGGCGAATATACGTCTTGCACAGCAGCTTGGTGCAGAGATCATCACAACACATGGAGAAGATGTACCAACGCAGATTGCGGAATATGCGCGACTCTCCGATGTGACCAAAATCGTAATTGGGCGCAGCGGCGTGCAGCGACGGCATTTCTGGAGCGAACCGACGCTGACAGAACAGCTCATTACGCTTGCGCCGGAAATGGACATTCACATCATTCCGGATGCGGAGGTCTATAAAAGCGATCCCAGGAAACCATTTTCCGCCGTTCGCCCGGCGCTTCCAACCGCCCGGGAACTGCTTCTGACTGTCGGGATTCTGACAGCCGCTACGATCATCGGGTGGTTGTTTCTGCGGCTTGGCTTTGCGGATGCCAATATCATCATGGTTTATCTGCTGGGTGTGCTTCTGACCTCCGCTTTTACCAGCGGATATACCTGCGGCGTGCTGTCCGCCTTTTTGAGTGTCATCTTGTTCAATTATTTTCTGACAGAACCCAGGCTGTCTTTGGTTGCCTATGGAAGCAAATATCCCATAACCTTTGCCGTCATGTTCATGGCTGCGCTTTTGACAGGTACACTTGCAGCCAAGCTCAAAGCCCACGCGCAGCTATCCGCACGGGACGCTTATCGCACAAAGCTGCTTTTTGATATGAACAGGCAGCTTCAAAAAGCGGAAACGTCTGAGGAAGTTTACCGGATGACCGCAACGCAGATACAAAAGCTCATGCAGCGGAACATCCTGATTTATCCGGCACAGGAAGGCGCGCTGTCCAAAGGGATCCTTTACCCGGCTGACGCAAGCAGCCCATATAGTGCCCCGGACACAGACCAGGAACAGGATGTGATCGACTGGGTCTGGCAAAACCGGAAACGTGCCGGAGCAACGACACAAAACTTTCCCAACGCAAAACGACTGTATCTTGCCATTCGTACCGGGCAGCAAATTTACGGCATTGTCGGGATTCCGATGGAGAAGCAAACGCAGCCTGACGCATTTACATCCAGCGTTCTGTTCTCCCTTCTCGGTGAGTGCGCTCTGGCGCTGGATAACCTGCGAAATGCCAGAGAAAAGGAAGAAGCTGCCGTTCTTGCAAAGAACGAACAGCTTCGCGCTAATCTTCTGCGTTCAATTTCTCATGATCTCAGGACACCGCTGACCTCTATTTCCGGCAACGCCGACACACTGCTGCACAGCTATGACATGCTGGATGAGCAAACACGGAAACAGATTTTTACGGACATTCATGACGATGCACAGTGGCTGACCGAGCTGGTTGAGAATTTGCTCTCCATTACGAAAATCGCTGACGGCAGCGTCAAGCTGCGTCTTTCCGATCAGGTTGTGGACGATATTGTATCGGAAGCGCTACGGCATATCGACCGAAGATCGACAGAACATCACATTACGGTGGATTGCGGAGACGTGCCGCTGCTGATACGGGTGGATGCAGGACTCATCGTGCAGGTGCTTATCAATCTGGTGAACAATGCAGTCAAATATACTACGGCTGGCTCTGACATCTGCATCACGGCAATCCAGCAAAAAAAAGCGGTTGAGATCTGTGTCAGCGATAACGGCCCTGGTATCCCGGACGAACTAAAGGAGCGTGTTTTTGAAATGTTCTTTGCCGGAGGAAATCCGATTGGCGACAGCCGCCGAAGCCTCGGGCTTGGGCTCACGCTCTGTCAAGCCATCATTCATGCACATCATGGCGAAATAACGCTGAAAAACAATTCGCCGCATGGCTGCATCTTTTCCTTTACATTACCGCTTAGTGAGGTGAACTTAAATGAATAAGCCACTTGTCCTTGTTGTAGAAGATGATACCCCTGTGCGCAATCTGATCACTACGACGCTGAAAACTCACGAATACAGGTATCTTTCGGCGCAAAACGGCGCAAGCGCCGTGATGGAGGCGCTGTCTCACAATCCAGATATTGTGCTGCTTGATCTGGGACTTCCAGATATGGATGGCGTGGAGATCATCCAAAAGATCCGTTCGTGGTCGAATATGCCGATCATTGTAATCAGCGCCAGGACAGAGGATTCCGATAAAATCGGGGCGCTGGATGCCGGGGCGGACGATTACCTGACGAAGCCTTTTTCCGTGGATGAACTGTTGGCACGACTGCGGGTGACGCAGCGAAGGTTAGCGTTGATAAAAGCAGATACGGCACAGGAAACCCCAATTTTTACGAACGGTGCGCTGAAAATCGACTATGCGGCAGGCTGCGCATATCTTGATGGTGCAGAACTGCACCTAACGCCCATCGAATACAAACTGTTGTGCCTGCTCTCCAAAAATGTTGGTAAGGTTCTGACACACACCTACATTACGCAACAGATTTGGGGCAGCAGTTGGGAAAATGATATTGCTTCTCTGCGCGTATTCATGGCAACCCTGCGCAAAAAGCTGGAAAACGGGAAAGATGGGCAGCAATACATACAAACGCACATCGGCATCGGTTATCGGATGCTGCGGGTCGAGTGAGCAATCCCTGTGTCCGCCCCTTGCGGACTGCCTTTGCCACCAGCATGGGATATATTTTTGCAAATGGCATATACTTTTTCAGTTTCCATTTTCGGCTGTCCTCCTTCCCGTGGTGTATAAAGGCAAGGGCCATGCTCTGCCCATCAAGTTCGCCGTCCTATCAAAGCGGCATTCGTTGCATACATACAATGACGATCGTGTAATCGGCTGCGTAGGTAAATTCACCTATTTTTTCCTATGTATTTCGCCATATCATTGTATTTTCTGATATTTATTCTGTTTTACAAAAATTCACTTAGACTATGATAGATTTCACCATCGCGCCCTGGCATCGCTTTTGCACACGTCAATGAATTTAAAATAGATTCTTCCACAGCCTCTGCCACCAGCCGGAATACCTTATCAAGTTGATTTTCCGGGAAGTACTTCATCATATGAAACTGCTCTTCTTTCTTATCCGGTATCCCATTCGCATTGGTAAACCCAATAAATACATCCCCACTGCCATGTCCCATAAAAGAACCAGTTCGTATCAACCCAACTGCTGCTCTTTTTAAAACTCTCTTTAACTGTCTCTCTCCAAGCGGCAGATCAGTCCCCACAATGACCATGATGGAACCCTTATCCTCTTTTGCACTGTTTTGCATTTTCGTGCATATCTGTCTGCCAACCGGTACGCCGGCAACGGTAAGATCCTGCGTTTTTCCAAAATTAGACTGCACCAAAACACCGATTGTATACTCTTTACCGCCAAACGTTAAAATTCTTGATGCGGAACCAATCCCACCCTTTAATCCAAAACAGACTGTTCCTCTTCCGGCACCGACTGCCCCCTGCTTAAAGTTTTTTTCTGCGTGTTCGATTGCAAAAAGTACATCTTCTGCCTCTATTACCCGTTCTGTGATCTGATTAATTCTAGAGTCATTCGTCTCTCCTACTACTGGATTAACGCTTACTAACTCTTTACCGTTCTTCCTGCATTCCTTTTCCGTAAATGTGACAAGCCCATCTGCTGCCTTTCCTACATTTAGTGTATTCGTCAGTGCGATCGGCGTCTCTAATACACCGAGTTCTTCAATCTGAACCGTTCCCTGCGTCTTCCCAAAACCATTTAATGCATAAACCGCTGCAAGTGGCTTCCTTTCATAGACAAAACCATCACATGGTATGATCACTGTAACACCAGTCTGGTTTTTTCCCTTCCTCACCGTATAATGCCCAACCTTTACTCCCGGCACATCCGTGATCGTATTGCGAATGCCACACTTGCCATTTCCTATCGTATATCCATATGCACGGATTCCCTTTCCCGTAATTTCTTTCACAAAATATAAGGTATCAATTCCCTCACCTCTGTCATTTTTCAGACGTGTTTCACAGTGAAAATCCATTTTTTCCATCAGGTGCAGCTGTGTTTTGTTCGTACTCCAGGTTCTAAGTGCCATTACCGTATATCTGCTGCTTTCTTCCACATATTCTTTCGCTTTCTGATATAATACCAGTGCTAGCCCCTGGCCTCTGTACTCTTTTCTGATGCAGAGTGTGGTAAAATAACAGATATCCCTGTAATCTTTTAAAGCCTCACATTCTTCCATCGAACGAAATGACAGAAAAGCAATGATTTTCTTCTCTCTTTTTAATAAAAGTGTATGCTGTTTTGCCACCTCATTAAAGTAATTTCTGACACCGTCACCAGATTTTTTCTCCCATGTCTTTTGAACAGTGCTTCCCCGCTCCGATAACGGCGGTTCAAAATCCTTATCACACTCTGATAAAATAGCATACACCTCGTTTGCTTCCCATTCATCCTCTAACTTATCTCTGAAAAAAATTTCATCCTTCATTTGTTCTGCTCCTATCTCATCTGCCACATAGCATCCAGTTTTCGCGTGAAAAGTTCAGATTTCCATGTTCCAATACCATGAGTATACAATAATTTCTGATTTTTAGCTACCTTACCCCACCGTCTAAAGCCAGTGGGATTGCGGTAGCCTTATTTCAAGCGCAGATACGATTCATAAAGACTTGCCCATCCCAGCCAAAGTTTGAAACGGCAAAAGGTGTTTTCCGCGTAACACTTCCCAATAGGAATGAGCAGCCGGAAATAAAAGGAAGCGGCAAGTTGAGCACCTATGTTGCCAAATAGGCAATATTCCATCGCAAAACAGGCGGCAGAACCGCCTGCTCTTGACATGTGTTTTAGTACCTGTTATATATAAACAAAGGGCGAAAAGCTGATTTTTCAAGCCTTTCGCCCATCATTATCATAGAAGAATCTAATTTACAGACTTTTCTTCATAGTCTCCTCTTTTCAAAGATATCAGTGGACAGATTCATATATTATCTCTTTCTGTAAAGCATCATTGCTTCATAAGGTTTTAAGGAAATCTTTGACTCTTCTATTTTTTGTTCAGAATAGTTGCCCAGCAATGTTTCGAAGCCCTTCAGATCCATTCCGCTATCCCATACAACTTCTGTTTTATAGAAGTTACAGACTACCAGCATTTTTTCCTCTCCGTAAATTCTTTCATAGGCAATAATGGATGGATGTCTTACATCTAACGGCCTGATATCACCATATGCAATGATATCCAGCTCTTTACGTAAAGCTACGAGCTTTTTATAGTAGTTGAAAATGGATGTTTCATCATGCAGCTGGCTCTGTGCATTAATCCTGGAATAATTTTTATTCACACCAATCCATGGCATTCCCTTGGTAAAGCCACCGTGATTTTCACCATTCCACTGCATTGGTGTTCTTCCGTTATCCCTGGAATGAATCTGGATAATACGAAATGCATCTTCTTTAGAAAGACCTTTCTGCTGCAGAATTTCATAATGGTTCAAACTTTCTACATCACGAAACTGACTGATGTCAGTGAAATCGGTATTTGTCATACCAATCTCTTCACCCTGGTAAATATATGGAGTACCGCGAAGTCCATGAATGATGGTCGCAAGCATTTTAGCTGACTTTTTCCAGTATTTTCCTTCATCACCAAATCTGGAAACCGGACGCGGCTGATCGTGATTGCACCAGAACACTGCATTCCAAGCATGATTCTTGGCCATTCCAATTTGCCAGCTAAAGAGAATATCTTTCAATTTCTGGAAATCTGTTGGTACAAGCACCCATTTTTCATTCCCCATAAAGTCAACCTTTAAATGATGGAAGCTAAATACCATGGAAAGCTCATGGCTGTCTTCACCTGCATATCCAAAACAATTTTCCATAGATGTGCTGGACATTTCACCGACAGTAATAATTTCTGCATCCTGTCCGAATGACTCCGCATTTAATTCTTTCAGGTACTGATGGATGTTTGGTCCGTCAGTGTAAAATCTACGGCCATCCCCTTCGAAATCATCTTCGAATTTATCTTTGCTGATAAGATTCACTACATCAAATCGGAAACCCTTGACACCTTTGCTCATCCAAAAACGTACAACCTTCTGAACCTCTTTACGCACCTTGGGGTTATCCCAGTTCAGATCCGGCTGCTTTACATGGAATAAATGCAGATAGTATTCATCCATTTCCGGCACATATTCCCATGCACTTCCTCCGAACTTACTTTCCCAGTTTGTGGGTGCACTGCCATCCTCTTTTCCTTTTTTGAAAATATAATAGTTCTTATATCTTTCATCTCCGGCCAATGCTTTCTGGAACCATTCATGATTGCTGGAGGTATGGTTAAATACCATATCCAGCATCAGTTTGATGCCACGCTTCTGTGCCTCTCTGGAAAGCTCTTCAAAATCTTCCATCGTACCGTAACGGGGATCAATGTTATAGTAATCCTCCACATCATAACCGTTATCATACTGGGGGGACACAAAAAACGGAGTCATCCAAATATAGTCCACGCCCAATTCTTTTATATAATCTAACTTTGCCGTCACACCCTTTAAATCCCCAAAACCATCTCCGTTGGTATCATAAAAGGATCTGGGATAAATCTGATATACAGTGCTTTTTCTAAAATCTGTCATACAATTCCTCTTATTCTATCTTTGCTACTGTTGTCTCTTTTTCAATTGCATGAATGCCTGTCACAAATATTATATTTCCCATATTACCTGGCTCAGTAATGACGCAAATGATCGTATCAACATAACCTGCTTCACTGATTTTCTTTTTATCAAATTTGATCAGGGGTGTTCCGGCAGATACCTTCTGGCCTTCTTTTACAAGGTATTCAAAACCGTCACCGTTCATGGATACAGTATCAATTCCGATATGTAAAAGGATCTCTGCACCGTTTGCAAGTTTTAAACCACATGCATGACGTGACTCCTGCATAAGTAAGCTGACTGTTGCATCAGCCGGAGCATAAATAGTTTCATTCTCCGGAATGATTGCAAATCCTTCACCCATGATTCCTGCGGAAAACACACCGTCATTCACTTCTTTTAATGCAATCACATCACCTGTTGCAAATGCTTTTAATTCTGTTACCTCTGCTGATTTAACTTCTTCTGCTGTTTTAACTTCTTCTACTGATTTAACTTCTTCTACTAATTTAACCTCTTTTGGCTGAAGTTTTTTTTACCAACCATAACTGTTAATACAAATGGAACTGCTACGGCAATTAACATACAAACAGCAAAGGTTAACATGGATTGCGGCTGCATGGAAAGGATTCCCGGAAGACCGCCAACACCGATTGCATTTGCTGTACTGTTTGTAGCTACACAGACAATTGATGCACATGCAGAACCAATCATACCGCAGATGAAAGGATAACTGTGTTTCAAGTTTACACCAAACATTGCCGGTTCTGTAACCCCCAGATAACAGGAGATACATGACGGAACGTTTACTTCCTGCGCCTGGGCATCATTTTTCTGAAGATAGATCATGCCTAATACTGCGGAACCCTGTGCGATATTGGACAAAGCAATCATTGGCCATAACATTGTTCCGCCAAAGTCAGCAATCAACTGTAAGTCGATTGCATTTGACATATGATGAAGTCCTGTGATTACAAGCGGTGCATACACAAAACCGAAGATTGCACCGAATACAATTCTCAGTGGTCCTGTGATTCCTGCGTATACAACAGAGGAAATGACAGAGCCGATTTTCCATCCGATTGGTCCAAGCACAAAGTGTGCTGCCATAACAGAGAGTACTAAGCTACAGAAAGGTACCACGATCATAGAAATTACGGATGGACAGATCTTCCTGAAGAATTTTTCAAGATATACCAGCGTAAATGCTGCCAGAATTGCAGGAATGACCTGAGCCTGATAACCAATCATATCTACCTGTACAAAACCGAAATCCCACTTTGGAATATCTGCTGCCGCTGTGCCTGCCACTGCATATGCATTTAAGAGCTGACCAGACACAAGTGTAAGTCCAAGTACGATACCAAGCATCTGTGTTGTACCCATTTTCTTGGTTACAGACCAGCAGATACCAACCGGCAACATATGGAATACCGCTTCTCCGATGAGCCACAGGAAATGGTCAACTCCTGACCAGAACTGGCTGATATCACAGAGCGTCTTTGTACCGTTTTCAAATAAATATAAGCTGTCAATGCAGTTTCTGAATCCCAAAATCAAACCGCCCACAATGATTGCAGGAATGAGTGGAGCGAAAATTTCTGCTAATGCAGTCATAATTCTCTGAACTACGTTCTGATTCTGTTTTGCTGCGCTCTTTACAGCATCTTTCGATACGCCTTCAATGCCTGCAACTGCTGTGAAGTCGTTGTAAAAATCTGAAACCGTGTTCCCGATGATTACCTGGAACTGTCCTGCCTGTGTGAAACTTCCCTTAACAACTTTCATTGCTTCAATTTTCTGAATATCCGCTTTCTTCGGATCATTTAATACGAATCTCATTCGTGTGATACAATGTGATACTGCAGCAATGTTTTCTCTTCCTCCCACAAGGTGCAGTAATTCTTTTGCGTCATTTATATACTTCCCCATCTTGATTCTCCTTATTAAAATAAATGTTTCGCGCTTATTCTTGTTTAAACAAGTTTTCTTGTAATTATGTTATATCACACTTGTTTAAACATGTCAACGCTTATTTTAAAACTTGTTTAGACAAGTTATGTCTTATTTGATTCTTGACTTTCCATATGTAAATATTATAATAAATGATGGATGTTTAAACAAGTGGAGGAACTTATGCCGAAAGCAAAATATGCAGAAATTTATAAAGACTTGAAAAGAAAAATTGAGACCGGAGAATATGAATTTCAGGAACTTCTCCCCTCTGAAAATACACTGGTGCAGGAATATGACTGCTCACGCAATACCATTCGCCGTGCCATCGGGGATCTGGTAGCCGATGGATATGTACAGACGATGCAGGGGAAAGGGGTACAAATTATCTTCCAGCCCGCATTACAGACCTCATTTACCATCGGCTCAATTGAAACGTTTACGGAATCTGCAAAGAGAAATAACCAGAAATCCAAAACCAAAGTAATTCACTTTGCAGAATTGGTAGTAGACAAAAGAATTGCTGCAAAAACCGGTTTTAATATTGGCGATGAGATTTATTATCTGCAGAGACTTCATTACTTAGATGGGAAAGCACTTATTCTAAACCATAATTATTTTTTGAAAAGCGTTGCTAAAGATCTAACTATAGAGATTGCAGAAAAGTCGATTTACGATTATCTGGAAAATACTCTTGGAGTTTCCATTGTCACAAGTAAACGTATCATGACCGTAGAAAAGATGACTGAAATTGATGAAAAATATTTGGATCTTGGAGACTATAACTGTATGGCTGTTGTCAGCTCTCATACTTACAATAGTGATGGTGTTATGTTTGAATATACCCAGTCACGCCATCGCCCTGATTACTTTAGCTTCCAGGATAATGCAACAAGACGATCAATTTAGCAGGAAAAATATGAAATATATTAAAGTGTCTCGTACATTGCTTTTAATTCTTCCAGAATCGTCTCCTTTGTTCTGCCAACCAGCCCCAACTGTTTAATATCCACGTTTTCATTTTTCATACGCCGGGGACAAGGCGGTAAAGCCCCGGTATGTGCAGCAGCGCACTCAGGCGCATATCGAAAGCGGTGTTCAGTTCCTTTGCCTGCGCGGGAAAGCGCAGTGCCACAGTCTCCCGGAAATCACGGGAAAGA
>ERZ894191.1217-NODE-1217-length-15474-cov-8.129451_pt1 | contig 15474 bp, 6 predicted proteins | sample MGYA00380282_ERZ894191 | MGnify/ENA primary metagenome ERZ894191 (study PRJEB32331, sample SAMN06328485) | human gut metagenome | biome: human gut microbiome; feature: stool | host: Homo sapiens | collected 2013-02-21 ...
TTACGTAGGGCGTTGCCCTACGCTATATAATTAAGCCCTTTCAGGGCACTCCGCAGAATTATCATTTAGTGGTTATGCACTATTTAAGTATTAAACGATTAGAAAAAGTATCATGAAGAAGTTATTGCTGGCAGTTTTTAGTATAGCCACCACTTTCTCTCTATATGCGCAACGGGAAGTTCCGCAAGAACGAATGGAGCAGATTTACGAGGAAGTAAAGACACCATACAAGTACGGGCTCGCAGTTGCCCCGGCAGACAATTATCATAAGATTGATTGTCCTACTGTCTTTCGTCAGGGAGACAAGTGGCTGATGACTTATGTGGTTTACAACGGTAAAGGTGGAACCGATGGTCGTGGTTACGAAACGTGGATAGCAGAAAGTGATAATCTGCTCGAATGGCGCACTTTGGGACGGGTTCTTTCTTATCGGGATGGAAAATGGGACTGCAATCAGCGTGGCGGATTTCCTGCATTGCCGGATATGGAATGGGGTGGAAGCTATGAGCTTCAGACTTATAAAGGTCGCCATTGGATGACTTATATCGGTGGTGAAGGAACGGGTTACGAAGCTGTAAAAGCCCCGCTTTATGTCGGACTGGCATGGACGAAAGGAGATATTTCTACGGCACATGAATGGGAATCTATGGACAAACCGATTTTGAGCATCCATGATAAAGATGCCCAATGGTGGGAAAAACTGACTCAATATAAGAGTACTGTTTATTGGGATAAAGATAAAACATTGGGAGCTCCGTTTGTGATGTATTACAACGCGGGCGGGCGTCATCCGGAAACGGATTTAAAGGGCGAACGTGTCGGCATTGCTCTTTCCAAAGATATGAAAACATGGAAACGCTACTCCGGAAATCCGGTCTTTGCGCATGAAGCAGATGGAACCATAACAGGAGATGCGCATATCCAAAAGATGGGAGATGTGTATGTGATGTTTTATTTCTCTGCTTTTGAACCTTCGCGTAAATATAAAGCATTCAATACATTTGCCGCCAGCTATGATTTGGTGAACTGGACCGACTGGAAAGGGGCCGACCTGATTATCCCCTCCAAGAACTACGATGAACTGTTTGCTCATAAGAGCTATGTGGTGAAACATGACGGAGTGGTTTATCATTTCTATTGTGCGGTAAACAACGCAGAGCAACGTGGCATTGCCATTGCTACCAGTAAGTCGATGGGACGTTCGGCCGTCCGTTTCCCGGTTCCGGAGAGTAAGAATCGCCGGCAAATCATGACATTGAATGAGGGTTGGAAAACCTGGATTACAGAGGCAACTCACTTGAAAGGTAATTTTATGATGCCTGCAAAAACGGTGAATATTCCTCATAATTGGGACGATTATTATGGATACCGTCAGTTGACACATGGAAACCTGCATGGAACAGCTATGTATGTGAAAGATTTCACGGCAGATGTAAAATCCGGGAAACGGTATTTCCTTCGTTTTGACGGAGTGGGTACATACGCCACCATTACAGTGAACGGAAAGAATTTCGGTCGCCACCCCATAGGGCGCACCACATTGACTTTGGATGTCACAGATGAATTAAAACAGGGAGTAAATCGCTTGGAAGTGAAAGCCGAGCATCCTGAAATGATCGCCGATATGCCTTGGGTATGCGGGGGATGTTCATCGGAATGGGGATTCAGTGAAGGTTCCCAGCCGTTAGGTATCTTCCGTCCTGTGGTATTGGAAGTTACAGATGAGATTCGCATAGAACCTTTCGGTGTACATATTTGGAATGACGAAAAAGCTGCTAACGTATTTGTTGAAACAGAGATAAAAAATTATAGTAAAACAACAGAAACGGTAGAGTTAGTCAATAAACTAAGCAATGCCGATGGAAAACAAGTTTTCCGTTTGGTTGAGAAAGTTACTTTAGCTCCGGGAGAAATGAAAGTGATTCGCCAGCAGGCTCCTGTTGAGAATCCTGTCTTGTGGAATACGGAAAATCCATATCTCTATAAATTGGCTAGCATGATAAAGCGTGATACGAAAACAACGGATGAAATTTCGACACCCTTCGGTATTCGTACCATTAGCTGGCCGGTAAAACGAAACGATGGAGACGGACGTTTTTACCTGAATGGGAAGCCCGTGTTTATCAATGGGGTATGTGAGTATGAGCATCAGTTCGGACAAAGCCATGCGTTCAGTAATGAACAGGTTGCCGCAAGGGTAAAACAGATACGTGCAGCCGGTTTCAATGCGTTCCGCGATGCTCATCAGCCCCATCATCTCGATTATCAAAAATACTGGGATGAAGAGGGAATCTTGTTTTGGACACAATTTTCCGCCCATGTGTGGTATGACACTCCGGAGTTTCGTGAGAACTTTAAAAAGTTGCTTCGTCAATGGGTGAAAGAACGTCGTAATTCTCCGTCAGTGGTGATGTGGGGATTGCAGAATGAAAGCACTTTGCCTCGTGAGTTTGCACAGGAGTGTAGTGACCTTATCCGGGAGATGGACCCGACTGCCAAGACGATGCGTGTCATAACAACCTGCAATGGCGGTGAGGGTACAGACTGGAATGTGATTCAAAATTGGAGTGGGACGTATGGAGGAGATGTGACGAAATATGGTTGTGAGCTCTCTCAAGCGAACCAATTATTGAATGGGGAATATGGAGCGTGGAGAAGCATCGGTCTGCATACGGAACCAGGGGATTTTCAAGTGAACGGAGTGTGGAGTGAAGACCGCATGTGTCAGTTGATGGAAACTAAAATTCGTTTGGCAGAACAGGCAAAAGATAGTGTTTGCGGACAATTCCAGTGGATATACAGCAGTCATGATAATCCCGGACGTCGTCAGCCAGATGAAGCGTATCGCAAAATAGATAAAGTAGGTCCGTTCAATTATAAAGGATTGGTTACTCCATGGGAAGAACCGTTGGATGTATATTATATGTATCGTGCCAACTATGTTCCGGCTGCAAAAGATCCGATGGTTTACCTGGTATCACATACATGGGCCAACCGTTTTGAAAAAGGACGTCGCCGTGCCACTATCGAGGCTTACAGCAATTGTGATTCTGTATTGCTATATAATGATCTGACAAATGAAAAGGCAACCTTCCTCGGACGTAAAAAGAACAACGGAACAGGCACTCATTTTATGTGGGAAAACCGGGATATTCGTTATAATGTGCTTCGTGCTGTAGGATATTATAAAGGTAAACCGGTAGCAGAAGACCTGATCCTATTGAATGGTCTGGAGCAAGCCCCTAACTTCGAACTTCTTTATCAGGATGATAAAAAGATATTGAAAGGAGAGGCAGGATATAATTATCTGTATCGTCTCAACTGTGGAGGGGATGATTATACAGATAGCTTCGGACAGCTCTGGTTGCAGGACAATACGAATTATTCCCGTTCATGGGCGGAGAATTTCAAGGATCTGAATCCTTATCTTGCCAGTCAACGTACCACCAATGATCCGATTCATGGCACTCGTGACTGGACGTTATTCCAACATTTCCGCTTCGGACGTCACCAACTGGAATATCGTTTCCCTGTGGCAGACGGAACATATCGTATTGAACTGTATTTCACAGAGCCGTGGCATGGTACGGGCGGAAGCGCTTCTACCGACTGTGAAGGACTGCGCATATTCGATGTTGCCGTGAATGATTCTGTTGTATTAGATGATTTGGATATTTGGGCTGAAAGTGGTCATGACGGAGTGTGTAAAAAGATAGTATATACCACAGTGAAAGGTGGAATGTTGAAAATTCATTTCCCGGAAGTGAAAGCAGGACAAGCCTTGATTTCAGGCATTGCTATTGCCAGCACAGATCAGGAACTGAAACCGACGGTATTCCCTGCATCCGGTTGGAGCTGGGAAAAGGCGGATAAAGAAGTGATGGAAAAGACTCCGAAAGAGTTGCTTCCGGAAGATAAAAATGCTCGTGTCAGTATATCATACGAAGCGGAAATGGCTGTACTGAAAGGCAAATTCCAAAAGAAAGAACATCGAAAACAGATCGGAGTGTTTTTTGGTAAAGGAAAAGGCAATAGCATTGAATGGAATGTTTCTACCGGGTTGGCACAAGTGTACGCGCTTCGCTTTAAATATATGAACACTACCGGAAAGCCAATACCTGTCTTGATGAAATTCATTGATTCAAAAGGAGTGGTATTGAAAGAGGACATATTGAACTTCCCGGAAACACCGGATAAATGGAAGATGATGAGCACCACTACCGGAACCTTTATCAATGCCGGACATTACAAAGTATTACTTTCGGCAGAAAATATGGACGGTCTGGCATTCGATGCATTGGATGTTCAATAAGTTTTTTAGAAAAACACACATATAAACAGAAAAATAGAAGCGGGACATTAAGAAGTTTGAATATACTTCCGGTGTCCTGCTTTTCATATTCTGATACTTTCTTATAAATAAAATATAGATGTTATTTTTTTAAGATTCGATGTTCTGATTTTAATTATTCGAGGGAGAAACTTCAAATAATCCCTATATTTGAAATCAAAAACAAAATAACACAATGGAGAGCGATTTACCTAATTTTGATTTGCCGTCTGATTATATGGTTGGAGAAGGGTATGGGATAAATTTATTAAAAAGGTATAAAAACTTTCCTTGCAGGGTAAAAGCCGGTTTTTTCATTCTTTGTGTAAAAGGGATAATGCAAACGACAATCAATGGGAATCTTCAAAATATTGGTGAAAATGATTTGATAACCTTACCGCCCGGATATTTTATGGAAATTCTTGATTTTTCACCGGATATTCATATCTATTATGCCGGGTTCTCATCCGGATTCATAGAGGGTATAAATCTAATGAAGTCTACAGAACATCTTCTCCCTATAATTATGGAAAATCCGATAATAAGATTATCTCCATTGCAGGCTTGCAGTTATAAAATGTTCTATGAATCGTCAATTCTTTCGTATGCTTCTCCAAAAACATTGGCAAACAAGGAAATAGTAAAGGCGGTTCTTACCATGTTCCTTCAGGGAGCCACTGAAATCTATAAAATGCAAAATAACTTGTATTTATCTTCCCAGTCAAGAAAGTACGAGATTTATCAGGAATTTTTGCAATTGGTCATGAAATATTATACTATTCATCACGGAACCTCTTTTTATGCCGAACATCTAGGACTTAGCTTGCCGCATTTCTGTTCAACAATAAAAAAGGTTGCAGGAAACACTCCTTTAGAAGTCATAGCTTCCATCATTCTGATGGATGCCAAATCCCGGCTGAAGTCAACCAATGAACCGGTGAAGAATATAGCCTTATCTTTGGGATTTAATAATATCTCTTTCTTCAATAAGTTTTTTAAGCAACATACGGGTGTTACCCCACAGGAATACAGGGGACATTAAGCTTCCACCGGCTGTTTTTCGAGTGGTAATGTAACGGTAAAACGGCTGCCTCTTCCTACTTCCGATACAACAGAAATACTCTCTTGCAGATGTTCTACAATCGTTTTGCAGATAGAGAGTCCCAACCCCGTACCCTGCTTGAAAGTATTGACTTTATAAAAACGGTCGAATATTTCTTTCTGGCATTCTTGGGGAATACCTTCCCCCGTGTCCTCCACAAACAGACAAACTGAATCGTCATTTTCCGGATTAACCATAAAACCGAAATGAATATATCCTTCTTCTGTAAATTTCCGGGCATTATTTATGAAATTGCATATTACTTGTTTCAAGCGTGTAGCGTCAGTAGTTATGTAAATATCATCATCCGGCAAGATTGCTTTTATTTCGATTTCCGGCACATTTTTCACGACCTGCTCTTTCTCTATATCCTTCATTATGGATTTGAGGGAGTAATTGGAATAAGTAAACTTGATAGTGTTTGATTCAATCTTGGACAAATCAAGTATATCGTCAATCAATCGTACTAAATGTTCGCTATTGATGCTGATTAGTCGCACGAAATCGGCACGTTCCTCTTCACTTAACTCATCATAAGTAGAACCTATAACATCAGAAAAGCCGACTATTGCATTCAGCGGCGTACGGATTTCATGACTCATATTGGCTAAAAATGCCATTTTAAGACGATCGCTTTCTTCTGCTTTTTTACGTGCCTCGATTAAGGTGTTTTCTATGTCTTTATATTCCTGAATACTCAAGCAGATTCCCACTAACCGATAGGGATGACCGGATATGTTTGCAATATAAGTAGACTGCCCTTCAAACCATTCCCAAGTACCATCCCCCCGGCGCAAACGGAATGGAACTGTTTTGTCAAAAGTTGTATTACCACTAAGTTGTACAACAAAGGCGTCAGCCATAGTTTGCCGATCGTCCGGATGAATCATATTCACATATTCCTCCATTGTCAAAGTATTATTCTCTCCGGCTGGAATACCTAAATGTTCAAAATAACGATCATCAAGAGTAAATTCACTACGGCTTATGTCATAATACCAGGGATATATCCTAGTTCTTTGCAAGGCTGTATTTAATATATATTCTTGTGTCAGTTCCACAGTAATATTACGGAAAAAGAACAAGATGTTTTTTTCGCCCTCTTCATTTTCCATTGTAGCAAATTCTCCTCTTATCGGGAATTGTGTATAGTCAACTTGTTCCTGCATAAATGTATGTTCAGGCAGCGAGTATACTTTTTTGCCCTGACGGATTTCTTCCAAAATGGTCGAGAGTATATCTTCTTTCTTATTTAACAGCTTGAATATCTTGTTGGTCGGAAGAGGCATCATCGCATTGACTGACGAATGTACATGAAGTTCCGTAAGAGCTTGCTGATTCAGTTGTATGACTTCTCTATTTATATCCAATATGATAACTCCGTCAGGCAGGATATTAAGCAAATCATCATTGTAGAGTGTTTGTCCGTTCGCTTCCATATTTTGTTATTTTTCGTTCAATGTACAAGATAATAATTAAATTCATAACAAAGAAAGCCATTTTACTGAAGAAAACATTATTTCAACAAACCTTTTGTACCTGTTTATACAGCTATTTTAATTTGCAACACATTGAATGTTAATACGATATTCCTTTTTTAAGATTCGATACTCATTTATTAAGCCTCACTCCGTTTATTTGCCAGTCATTTTTTTCTGTTCCTTCAGTGAAATTGAATGATTGCACAGAAGAAGACAACGGTTCGAATGTGAGTGAAAATTCTGCTTCGCCGCTTTCAGGCAAATAAAAGTGCTCACCGGGTTTAATCCCATCTGCTTTCTTTAAGGTATACATTTCACCTTTCTCATCTACCAATCTACAATTCGGGCTGACTCGTATCCAGTATTTGGGAATATAATAAGCGTTGAAATGTACGATGGTAGCGGTGTCTGTCAGTACCACTTGCTTGACTTCAAGAATATCGGTATTGGTTGATTCCGACACCGGATAGTTAACGACTTTTGTATTTCCTTGCCATGTAATACTCATTTCATGTTTGACAGCATCCAGATACCTGCGCATTTTTAGTTTCAAACTACCTTTGCCATAACCCGACCACATTTTCATGATTTTGCCTTCGGGAGAGATAAGGACATAGTTGGGAATACCTCGAACTCCATATTTAGCGTATAATCCGGCTGTTTGTTTTAAGTCATTTAAATTCTGCCAGGTCATTTCATGTTTTGCCGAAGCTGCCTTCCACCTGCTTTTCGTATCGGAGCTTAGACTAATGATAGTAAGACGCTCTTTATATTGTTCTTGAATCTCTTTCATCTCTGGTAAAGCCATAATGCAAGGACCGCAACCGCTACTCCAGAAATCAAGCAATATATATTTTCCATTGAAATCAGTCAGATGATGAATCTTTCCATCCAAATCGAAAAGTTCGGTATCTGCCATTTTATCTCCCTCTTTCACAACTGTAGGCGGGAAAAGATTAACTGCAATTTCCTGTCCTGTTATAGAAGTTTTTTGTGCTTCATTCATTCTATTATACAAAGCCAGTGTTTCATCTTTATAAGAGAAATTTGGATTGTACTTCACTGACATGCTCAATTTATATAGCCTGTCCATCCAAATGTTTGATACAGGAAGTTCCTGCATCAGTTTCATTTCACGTTTGCTGATTAAAGCTGAAATACTGTCTTCTTTCGCACGTAGAGCCTTCCGTTCGCCTTCCGGGGCAGAACGCAGACTTCTTGCTTTGATAGACAAACGTTGATACTCATCCCATAAATCGTGTGAATCTTCAATAAACCTATTATATTCTATTTGTTCCTTTACAGGGCTGTCTACTGTCCACGTATGTATCAAGGTATTCGTTCCGGTTACTTTGATTCTTGCATTAGGAGTCGCATAAATCTCCAGCGACATGGAAGGGAAATCATCATTACGGGTACACATTAGAGATAATTTGTCTAAACCATCTTCTCCGGCATTTCGTTTGAAGAAGAAAGTACCGTTTTGTATGGTATCCATGGCTACTGTACTTCCTACATTTCCGTCAAGTAGAAAAAGAGAAACAAGAGTTCCATCCTTTACACCTTCCACTTTACCTTCAATCGTATACTCGTGTTGTGCTTGTGAAACGAGACTGCCTAATAAAAAGAGGCTGCTAAATAGTAGTTTTTTCATCATCATAATATTAGAAGTAATTATACGCCACAAGGTAAAGCTTTTCTTTATAGAGTGTTACTCCTTTTATTGTTCTTTAATATTTCTGTAAAAGAAAGGGGTACAAAATGCCCTTTCGTTCGTCTACTTGATATGAAGAAAAAAGAACGAATGAAAATATATACTTTACTGCTTGGCGCATTGTTTGTAAGTCCTACACAGGCACAAACAATGCATGATTGGGAGAATCATCATGTTCTCCAGATCAACCGTGAACCGGCAAGAGCTACTTTTACCCCTTTCTCTGTACAGAAAGGAGACGGCTCAATCTCTTTAGACGGAACCTGGAAATTCCGTTGGACTCCCGTTCCCAATGAAAGAGTCGTGAACTTCTATCAGATAAATTTTGATGATAAAGATTGGACGGATTTTCCTGTTCCCGCCAACTGGGAAGTGAACGGATATGGCACGCCTATCTATGTTTCAGCAGGCTATCCGTTTAAAATAGATCCTCCACGGGTGATGGGAGAACCGAAAACTGACTATACCACGTATAAAGAAAGAAACCCGGTAGGGCAATATCGCCGCACTTTTGTATTGCCGACCGGATGGGAAGTGAATGGACAGACTTTTCTACGGTTTGAGGGCGTAATGAGCGCCTTTTATGTTTGGATCAACGGTGAGCGGGTAGGGTATAGCCAAGGCAGTATGGAACCGAGCGAATTTAATGTCACGAAGTATCTGAAATCCGGAGAAAATCAGATTTCACTGGAAGTCTACCGATATAGTGACGGTTCTTATCTGGAAGATCAGGATTTCTGGCGTTTTGGTGGTATTCATCGTAGTATTCATCTGATACATACACCGGATATTCATGTCCGTGATTATGCGATACGCACTCTTCCCGCATCTGTGGGTGATTATAAAGACTTTATTTTGCAGATTGATCCGCAATTTAGTGTATATCGAGGGATGACCGGAAAAGGGTATGTCTTACAGGGAGTATTAAAGGATGCTTCAGGCAAAGAAGTTGCCACATTGAAAGGCGATGTGGAAGATATTCTTGATTTGGAGCATAAAGCAAGCCGGATGAATGAATGGTATCCGCAGCGTGGCCCGCGTAAAATGGGACGTTTGTCAGCCATTATAAAATCACCGGAAAGATGGACGGCAGAAACGCCCTATCTCTATAAATTACACTTAACTCTCCAAAATGAAGAAAGAAGAGTCGTAGAACAGATAGAACAGGCCGTGGGCTTCCGCTCTGTAGAAATCAAAAAAGGACAACTGTTAGTGAATGGTAATCCGGTTCGTTTTCGTGGAGTGAATCGCCACGAACATGATCCACGGACGGCACGTGTCATGAGCGAAGAACGGATGCTTCAGGATATTCTTTTAATGAAACAGGCAAATATAAATGCTGTACGCACCAGCCATTACCCCAATGTCAGCCGTTGGTACGAGCTATGCGATAGCTTGGGGCTGTACGTGATGGACGAAGCGGATATAGAAGAACACGGATTGCGTGGCACACTCGCAAGTACCCCCGACTGGCATGCAGCATTTATGGACCGTGCGGTCCGTATGGCGGAACGTGATAAGAATTATCCATGTATTGTAATGTGGAGCATGGGAAACGAAAGCGGTTACGGACCGAACTTCGCTGCTATTTCGGCATGGCTGCATGATTTCGATCCCACTCGTCCTGTACACTATGAGGGGGCGCAGGGAGTGGACGGAAATCCTGACCCGAAGACGGTAGATGTTATCAGCCGCTTTTATACCCGGGTGAAACAGGAATATTTAAATCCCGGTATTGCAGAAGGAGAGGATAAAGAACGCGCTGAAAATGCACGTTGGGAACGGTTGCTGGAGATTGCGGAGCGTACCAATGACGACCGTCCGGTGATGACGAGTGAATATGCACATTCCATGGGGAATGCATTAGGAAATTTCAAGGAATATTGGGATGAGATATATAGTAATCCCCGTATGCTGGGTGGTTTTATATGGGATTGGGTAGATCAGGGAATCTACAAGACATTACCCGATGGCCGTACCATGGTGGCTTACGGCGGTGACTTTGGCGATAAGCCGAATTTAAAAGCTTTCTGCTTTAATGGATTGCTGATGAGTGACCGTGAAACTACGCCTAAATATTGGGAGGTAAAGAAGGTATATGCACCGGTTGAGTTGAGAGTTGAGAATGGAGAGTTGAGAGTAACCAACCGAAATCATCATATTGATTTATCACTTTATCGTTGCCTGTGGACATTATCAGTGGATGGTAAGGAGAAAGAACGGGGAGAAATAACATTGCCGGAAATAACCCCAGGCGAAAGTAAAACGATTGATTTGCCGGCTTTCCGATCATTAAAAGATATTTATTCTCTTTCCGATTGCCAACTGAAAGTAAGCATTGTTTTGAAATCGGATGCTCTTTGGGCAAAGGCAGGACATGAAGTGGCCTGGGAACAATTCTGCTTACAGAAAGGAGATTTAGCTTCTGCCGATCTGATTAATAAAGGAGCGCTTCAGGTGAAAGAGGACGATAATTCTTTATTGATTAGCGGGCGCAGTTTTTCTGTTCAGTGGGAAAAGAAAGTGAACGGAAGTATGACTTCCCTTATATATAAGGGCAAAGAAATGCTGGCTCACTCCGATGATTTTCCGGTTCAGCCTGTCACTCAAGTTTTCCGTGCTCCGACAGATAATGACAAGAGCTTCGGAAACTGGTTGGCTAAAGACTGGAAATTGCATGGAATGGATCATCCGCAGATAAATCTGGAATCTTTCCACCATGAAAAACGTGCAGACGGGGCGGTCATTGTCCGGATTCAAACTAGTAATTTATATAAAGAAGGAAAAGTGGTGACTACTTCTGTCTATACAGTCTTTTCAGATGGAACAATTGATCTGAAAACAACTTTCTTGCCACAAGGAGTTCTTCCTGAAATTCCCCGTTTAGGTATCGCATTCTGTCTGGCGCCTGCTTATGATACATTTACTTGGTATGGCAGAGGGCCACAGGATAACTATCCTGACCGCAAAACATCTGCTATGATAGGGCTTTGGAAAGGAAGCGTTGCAGAACAGTACGTACATTATCCACGTCCGCAGGATAGTGGGAACAAAGAGGAAGTGCATTATCTGACCCTGACCGACAAACAGAATAAAGGTATTCGTGTTGACGCGGTAGAAAACGCATTTTCTGCATCTGCCCTGCATTACGCCGTACAGGACATCTATGAAGAAACTCACGATTGTAATTTAAAACCACGTGCGGAAATCATTCTTAGTATGGATGCTGCCGTACTTGGATTAGGAAACAGTAGTTGCGGACCGGGTGTATTGAAGAAATATGCCATAGAGAAAAAAGAACATACGCTGCATATCCGTATCAGTAGTAAACAATGATAGCAATAAATAACTAACACAATTATAAAAGTAACAATGAAAAAAGTAACCACTTTATTATCGACCTTAGCGTTGGCAACTACCCTGGCTGCTCAAAACCTTCCACAAACGGAAAGGCAATATCTCTCCGGTCACGGATGCGACGATATGGTTGAATGGGACTTCTTTTGTACCGACGGGCGCAATTCCGGCAAATGGACGAAAATCGGTGTACCTTCCTGTTGGGAGCTGCAAGGATTCGGCACCTATCAGTATGGAATCACTTTCTATGGAAAGCCATTTCCTAAAGGCGTTGCCGATGAAAAAGGGATGTATAAGTACGAATTTGAAGTTCCGGAAAAGTTTCGCGGCAAACAGGTCAATCTTGTATTCGAAGCTTCAATGACAGATACGGAAGTAAAAGTGAACGGACGCAAAGTTGGTTCCAAACATCAGGGAGCCTTCTATCGTTTTTCGTACAACGTCACGGATTTCCTGAAATATGGCAAAAAGAATTTACTGGAAGTCACTGTTGCCAAAGAGAGTGAAAATGCCAGTGTGAACCTTGCCGAACGTCGTGCTGATTATTGGAATTTCGGCGGTATCTTCCGTCCGGTGTTCCTGGAGGTGAAACCAGCCGTAAACCTGCGGCACATTGCCATTGACGCAAAGATGGATGGAACTTTCCGTGCCAACTGCTACACAAATATTTCTAATGACGGAATGAGCATCCGTACACAGATTTTAGATAAAAAAGGAAAAAAGATAACGGAAACCACCGTACCCGTAAAAGCTGGAGGTGACTGGACTTCCCTGCAACTGAATGTATCTAACCCTGCACTGTGGACAGCGGAAACTCCGAATCTTTATAAAGCACAATTCTCTCTATTGGATAAGGCCGGTAAGGTTTTGCATAGTGAAACGGAAAATTTTGGTTTCCGCACGATTGAAGTACGCGAAAGCGACGGACTTTATATAAACGGAGTACGCATCAATGTACGTGGTGTCAATCGCCATAGTTTCCGTCCTGAAAGTGGCCGTACATTGAGTAAAGAGAAGAATATCGAAGACGTTCTTTTGATGAAAAGCATGAATATGAATTCCGTCCGTTTGAGCCATTATCCGGCTGACCCGGAATTTTTGGAAGCCTGTGATTCTCTCGGACTTTATGTGATGGACGAATTGGGAGGCTGGCATGGCAAGTATGATCCCCCCACCGGAGTACGTCTGATTGAAGGCATGATAGAACGTGACGTGAATCATCCGTCTATTATTTGGTGGAGTAATGGTAATGAAAAAGGATGGAATACCGAACTGGATGGAGAGTTTCATAAATACGATCCGCAGAAACGTCCGGTTATTCACCCGCAAGGTAACTTCTCCGGTTTTGAAACCATGCATTACCGCTCTTACGGAGAAAGCCAGAACTACATGCGCTTACCGGAAATCTTTATGCCTACGGAATTCTTGCATGGTTTGTACGATGGCGGTCATGGTGCCGGATTATATGATTATTGGGAAATGATGCGCAAGCATCCCCGTTGTATCGGTGGATTCCTTTGGGTATTGGCAGACGAAGGTGTGAAGCGTGTAGATATGGACGGATTCATTGATAACCAAGGAAACTTTGGAGCAGACGGTATTGTAGGACCACATCACGAAAAGGAGGGTAGCTACTACACTATCAAGCAGTTATGGAGTCCGGTGCAAATTATGAATAGTTCTATCGACAAGCAATTTGATGGCAAATTCTCCGTAGAAAACCGTTACGATTATCTGAATCTGAATACTTGCCGTTTCCTTTGGAAGCAAGTAAAATTCCCGCTGGCAACAGATGCTTCTAATGCCGTTGCTCAAGTGTTGAAAGAGGGTGAAGTGCAGGGCAGTGACGTGGTTGCTCATTCGGCAGGCATTTTGGATATAAAAACAAATATCCTCCCCAATGCAGACGCCCTCTTCCTGACAGCAATCGACCCATACGGCCATGAACTTTGGCGCTGGACTTTTCCGGTCAACAAACTGAATCAGCAGACAGAACAGCTTTCTCCCTTGTCCAGTCGTCCTACTTATACAGAGACAGAAAATGATCTTACTGTGAAAGCGAATAAGCGTACATTCATCTTCTCAAAGAAAGACGGACAACTGAAAGGGGTATCTGTAGATAACCGTAAGATTAACTTCGCCAATGGCCCCCGTTTCATTGGAGCCCGTCGTGCAGACCGCTCATTGGATCAGTTCTATAACCATGATGATGAGAAAGCAAAAGAAAAAGACCGTACATATAGCGAATTCCCTGATGCTGCCGTATTTACGAAACTGGACGTAAAACAAGATGGAGGTGATCTGATTGTTACCGCCAATTATAAACTGGGTAATTTGGATAAAGCTCAATGGACAATCAACCCGAGTGGGGATTTGGCTTTGGACTACACCTACAATTTCTCCGGTGTTGTAGATTTGATGGGTATTCGTTTCGACTATCCTGAAGATCAGGTAATCAGCAAACGCTGGCTGGGTGCCGGACCTTACCGTGTATGGCAAAACCGTATTCACGGAACGCAATACGATGTATGGGAAAACGACTATAACGATCCTATTCCGGGTGAGACCTTCACATATCCCGAATTCAAAGGATACTTTGGTGATGTTTCCTGGATGAATATCCAAACGAAAGAAGGCACTATCAGTCTGACAAACGAAACTCCCGACACGTATATAGGAGTATATCAGCCTCGTGATGGCCGCGACCGTTTGCTTTATACTCTCCCCGAAAGCGGAATCTCTGTCCTGAACGTGATTCCTCCGGTACGTAATAAAGTAAACTCCACCGATTTGTGTGGTCCCTCTTCACAACCGAAATGGGTAAATGGTCCACAAACCGGACGAGTCATTTTCCGGTTTATGTAAATGAATCATATAAAGGTATCCACATTGCGTTGGGTACCTTTTTTATTTGGCTTTCTCACCGATTTTTCAAGGAAAAAGGCTATAAGTGGGGAATAATCATTATTTTTGTTTCGTTTTATACATTCAGATTAATGAATTCTTTCCTATGTACACAATACTAATTATAGAAGATGAACCCCGGGTTGCAAGTTTGCTGATGAACGGACTGGAGGAAAATGGCTATCAGACAATGGTGGCTTATGACGGACTGATGGGGTTACGGCTTTTTCAAACGCATACATTTGATCTGGTTATATCCGACATCGTTCTGCCTAAGATGGACGGATTTGAATTGGCGAAAGAAATTCGCAAAACCAATCCCCATATCCCTATATTAATGTTGACGGCATTAGGATCAACAAACGATAAACTGGATGGTTTCGATGCCGGTGCAGACGATTACATGGTGAAACCTTTTGATTTCAGAGAGTTAAATGCCAGAATCAAAGTGCTGTTGAAACGTGTGGCGGGTAATGCACAGGAATTGCCGCAGGAACTTGTCTATGCAGATTTGCGTATTGACCTTCAACGTAAAGACGTAGAACGAAACAGCATATCCATAAAACTTTCTCCTAAGGAATACAAC
>ERZ894191.1220-NODE-1220-length-15442-cov-8.269058_pt1 | contig 15442 bp, 24 predicted proteins | sample MGYA00380282_ERZ894191 | MGnify/ENA primary metagenome ERZ894191 (study PRJEB32331, sample SAMN06328485) | human gut metagenome | biome: human gut microbiome; feature: stool | host: Homo sapiens | collected 2013-02-21 ...
GAACTATACAATTTTAAAGCGTAAAAAATAGGGTATAGCTAAAATGCTATACCCTAAAATTATATCATTCAATATTATCTTTCTTTGGCTCAGTATATTCAAGAGCTTGTGTACTATCAAATACTCCATCTGTTGTTGGATCAGTTACTACACCAAGAATTGCAAGCACTGCGAAAAGTGCATTAACTACAGCAAGTAGTTTGTTTCCAAGATCGCCAAGATCAATAGTAAATCCAAATACAGCAGCAACAACCTGTACTAAAAGTAATACAGCAGGAATAAGTGCTACCCAAAATGCTTTGTTTTTTACTCTTACAGTCCAGTTAATTTTACTCATAATAAAAATCCTCCTTTAAATCATTTCTTAAAACCATGTTCTATTAAATAATCATAGTTTTTCTTTACGTACTCCATTGAACGTGTAACACGTCCATTATCCATATGGTTTTCTTCTAATACATTTTCGTAATCTTGATACACATCGAGAATATGTTCATATTGCTCACGATTATAATCCCTATCATTCATTATGGCATTTGCAAAATCTAATAGTGTTGTCCGCATATCAGATATTTCTTTTTTAACAAAATTATTATTAAGCTTACTCATCATTTGATTTAACTCTGAAATTTGGTCACTCAAATTATCTTGATCTTGTTTTAAACCATTACGAATTTCAATAGATTCAGCATGATATTTTTTTTGTTTTTCAAATAAATCATCATTATATTTTTGAATCTTTTCTTCTTGCATCTTGAGCCTTGTTTCAAATTCTATCATCTTATTATCTAACGTTTCTTTTTCTAAATCTCCTTTGAATTTAATACCCATAATAGATTTAATTTTTTGCAATAATTCTAAAAACGTAATGCAAAGAATTATTACCAAAATAAAAGAGATTAGAGCGTTATATTCTCCAATCTCATGAATCCCTTTTAAAGCATCTACAGCCCCCATTTTTCAACTACACTCATCCTTTCTACGCTTTAGTAATGTATTTTCCAAACACATAACCGATATATTTATTTGCGATTTTTACTTGTTTCCACTCATTACCAGAGTTATCTTTTTTCACTCCAAGAACATCAACTTTATTATCTTTATTGAGCGTTGGATAGCCAGAAATTTTAGCATAAGAAGTTCCAGCGTCTTTACGTACAGCCACATCATTTCCTGTACATTTTCCGACATATGGATATTCAGATTTAGTCAGTTTGTCAGGGGTTGTAATCTTTGCTTTATCAATATAACCTGTGTAAGCATTTGCAATTTTGATTTTATACCGTAATCCAGACACTCCAATAACATCAACAAGATTTCCTCGATTAAGCATTGGATATGTAGCAAGAGCAGTAGCACCAGTTGCTTTCTGATATACGGATGTTTCATCTGTTGTACATGCACCAACAAATGCTTTAAAGTTCTTATTATCCTTTGCGGCAATTACAGAATCGAGCTTAGTAATAGTATTCTTACCTGCCTGTCCGTCAACAGCAAGATTATATTTTTTCTGGAAGTCCTTAATTGCAGCTACAGTTGCATTACCACAGATGCCATTGACTTCAAGCTTATATCCAACTTTATTTAGTTTTGTTTGAAGAGTTTTAACATCATTTCCTCTATCTCCGTACTCAATCCAGTTTTTAGTTGTAGTAGTTGTGGAAGTATTTGTGGAAGAACCAGACTTGATAGATGTGACAATAGAATAATCAGGACGACAGAATTTTGTTCCTGGAAGTTGTGAATTATAATAACTTTTTTGACATACGCCTCCGCCATTTGCTACAATTCCAGAAGCACCAGATGTATTACCTTCAATCGTCCAAAATTTATCACCTTGAACCTTAATAACTAATCCAGTATGTGTAAATACGCCATTATGCTTAAAAATAACAATATCTCCAACTTGAGGATTAGCGTATAGTGTAAATAAATTTGCCATAGTAGGGCAATAAACATATGGCCAGTGTCTTAAAAGTTTCTTTGCAGTTTCTAATCCAAACGCTGTCATCATATCCCAACTGATCTGACATGCACACCAAGGTTGTCCTTGATAAGCAGGATAAATGTCTCTCCAATACTTTGTATAGTTGTTATAACCTGCATTTGCTGTCTTGCTATCTAATTGAGCATTCGTTGCTTTTTCAAGATAGCCAATTTCATTTTTAGCAACTGCAATCAATGCATTAATTGCTTGTTCTTTTGTCAATTTATTTCCTCCTTCCTGTTTGTTTGCGTTATTTATAGAAGAGTAATCTTTATAAAAAACACTACGATCTACTTTGGTAGAAATACCATAAATAGTAGCCTTGCTGGAATACTGCCAGCCGATTCCTGCTTTTGGTTTTACTCTTGTTTGCATTGTCCCATTGTCGGGGTCTGGGTAATGAGCAATCCAGCAATCGTATTTTTTTGCACCATCAGGAAGATAAGTGTTATACCAACTTTCACCACAATAAATTCCAAACTTATATCCAGCTTTAACAATAATTGCTCTAAATGCATTAATCATTTGCATCATTACACTTTTAGAGATGTTTCGTTGGCATTCATTTTCCATATCCAAAAAAACAGGATAATCAAGTTTTCTTTTATTAAGAGTTTTTATAACTATATTTGCTTCTGTTTTAATCTGCTCGATAGAAGTAGCATAGCTATATTTATAAACTCCTACTGGAATCTTGTTATCAACACATCCTTTATAATTTCTTTCAAAAGTAGGATCAATCACATTCCCTTTTTCTGTAATTCTGAGAATAGCAAAACCCATTCCATAATTAGCTACGGCTTTCCAGTTTATGTTTCCTTGATTTGCAGAAACATCAATTCCTTTAATTTCAGCCATATATTAAGTAACCTCCTTTGCATAAAAATAGAGAGCCTTGAAATAACTCAAGACTCTCTTAAAAAATCTTATTTTGTTTTACATTTTACTTTCATATTATAGAGAAAATATTTCGTTTAATCATTATAGTTAGAATACAACGCAAGAGCATTTAGGAACTCTGCATTGCTAGGACATTTTGAAGCATCATATTCCAGGATTTCACATACATATGATTTATTGTCACTCCAACATCTGTATATTGCATGACGAATTGCAGCTTCAATGCTAGATATGGTTGAATTATACCTATGTGCGATGACAGGATAGATATCTTTTGTTATGTATGTTGTTTTATCATTTTCAATACAACTGATTATAATATCTACGCTGTCTTGAATATAAAGATATCCTTTATATTTTGAATTAAGGTGACATTTTCGCAAAATCTTTCCAACACTATTTCTCATATAGAAATCCCTCCTTATATTATTTTTCTGATAGTATAACATAAAATGACAGAACATTAAAAACATAAATAAAATTTTGGATAATTGCATGAAAATATTTCAATATAAATGAAAAATTTGTAATAATTTATATAATATATCCAAAATAGCATCCAAATACTTCCATATTTGTCAAATTTTTATCAATGAAATGTACCTTTCAATCAGGTATAATTTTCCTACCCAGAAAGGAGGTGACAAATATGGCATTATATGAAATTAAAAATTACATCAAGTTGCTCTGTATAAGGATTGATCATATAGAAAGTTATGTAGTAGATGAGTTAAATACGTCTGACGAACAAAAGATTAATGAGTTCGTCAAAATGTATAAACATCGAAAAGGTCTAAAGATTCTTATATTCGAGATGGCAGATGAAGCCCATATGATTACATATGAGCAAATGCAAAGCTTCATACATACACTACATGTATTTGATTACATTAGACAAATTATTGAAAATGAAGCAAATAAACTCGTAGTTGTCAATGACAGTGAGAGTCCTGATGCGTTACAGACAGATTCATACTTGCATAGGTTGTTAGACTTGGGTAAGTAAGAGAGTAGGGCGGGAGAAAGTTCTCCTGCCCGTTTTGTTGATTAACTAAAGCCTCTTTAGCTAATCAATAACTAAATTCTCTATTACTTCCCGCTCCAATTCTTGTACAATAAATTTTTCGGTTTGTTGTGTCAATGCTAACCACATCAAACGCCTGTTCAAGCAAAATGGCACTTCTAGTTAATATGCTCAGATGGTTACTATTTAATCTGTCCATTCTGACCAAGAATCTATACTTTTTGAATATCGAATCTTGACTTTGCCAGACATATAGGCTCTTTGAATTACACTACCAGCCGTTATGTCGTGCCAGGGAGTTATTGTCTGTAGAACTAAAAGCGCTGCAGCATGAAAAGGGTCGTCTACTGATATACTCTCTTTAAGCTCATAAACAACTGCTTGAGGATAATTTGAGTAATAGTATTGCGGTGGCTCGTTTGTTGATCTTGTATCAATAATTTGCGTTTTGAGCAGGTTATATAATTCATTAAGTGCCCCAATTATAGTTTTATTTGATGTGGCTAACTGATTGTATACTTTTGTAGCAAGTTTGTCTAAAATCCAATTTGCAAAATTATTAAGATATCCTTTTTTCATTCCATCATCAGTTTTGACTAGGAAAGTATTGCCATCTGCAACCCCCCCCCGATATCTGTATAGTTTGCTGATTCTAAATTGTTTGCTTTTGTACGAGCAACAGTATCTTGAATTTCATATGTTGCTGAATTATTTGTTGTAATATGATCAATAACAGCCATATGTAGACCTCCTATTTTATATTGATAACCTATCCCGAATTGACGTTCTGATTAAAATAGTGTATAATATCGAACATAAGTTTAGGATAGGAGATTTTTATGAGTTACAAAAAATTAACACCTGTAGCTGTAATTGCATCTTTTGACTCAGAGGGAAATATCAAACCTCTTTATTTCAGATACAAAAACGAAAAAATACAGGTGTCAACAAAAATGTACATTTCTCAAATGCACGATATTATATTTTCTTGCGAATACATGATTGAATATGATAATGCTGTTAGAACAATAGGATTACTTTATAAAACGGATCAACACAAGTGGTTCATTATCAATCAATGTTAATTATTTCATTTTCCAAATAACTCTACCAAACAATTTATAATAAGGTTTTGTATCTGGAAGATAATCAAATACATAATGATCAATCCAGTCCATTAATGGAATGATAATAGCAGCGATAAACGCCCATAGAAAAGTAAACGGCAAACAGATTTGTCCGTCAATATTAAAAGGCATATTTCTATAATCCCAAATGTGATAATCTTGATTAAAAATCAATCCAAACATATATTCAATTAAAGTTGCAAAAACAGCACAGATTCCTATTTGTAATGAAATATCAGTTTCATAGGAAAAAACATTGTTTAAAATAATCATTGGAATGGCACAAATGGACGCACAGAACATCATTGTGATATCTGAACGTCCTCTAAAAATTAGTTCCAAGCATACATATACATATCCAGAGAATGTGAAGAGTAGTAGGTATTTCATAAAACTACGCAATGATTTCATTTTTTCGCCTCCTAACTTTCTCCATATCTCAATTTTGATTGCAACATTAAACAGAAAAGAGTAAAATGAAGTTATCAAACTATGGGAGGTACAGAGAATGAAAAAGAAAATAGGTATTCAGTTTATACCATGTATTGTATTAATGGTGGTACTATTATTATGTATGGTATTAACAGTAGGAAAAGTTTCAGCTAATGATTTTTCTGATGGGACAGCAGAAGAGGGAAAGTATATCGAGGAAGATCAGGTAAAACCACAATCTCCTGTTATCACAGATTTTAAAATCAATAATGATTCAATTTTAGGATATGGAGATAGATTGAACATTAGTTTTAAAATTTCTAATAGGACATATGATAGTTCTGATCCTGATAAGAAAACTTATGTTGGTAGAATTCTTTATAAATATAGTAACTCAAATATTAGCAATTCATATATGGCAACTTATTTATTTTACAATCCAAAAACTGACATGATAGAGAGTGAATCAAGTGATGTATTTGTGTCAGCTAAACCAGAGGGAGTATATCATTTTGAATATTTTTATGATGATTTAACAAAGAGTTTTGAATATTCTGGTTCTATCAAAAATAAAAGTATATTAAAGATATCGAATACCACTATAACATTCTGTGAAGATTGTAAAAATGGAAAACATCGAATTGATACTATAAAATACAAAGAACCAACATATAAAGATTATGGTTATTCAAATTGTCAAAAATGTAGAATTTGTGGAACTGTAATAAGTGGAAAAGTATTAAATCCTATCAAGCCATATTGCAAGCCATCAACTACTAATGTTACAATGTATGCTAATCAAATTAAAAAGTTTCAAATTAAACATGCAAAAGGTGATAATGTAGTTGACAGAACTCATTTAAATGGAAGTATTTATATAAGAAACATATGTCTTAAAAAAGGAGATAAATCTGATACAATTACAATTCAGCCATATAATAAAATAGGAAAAGAAACGGTTGAGTTAATATTAAAGAGTGGATTAAAAGCAAAAATAAATATTACTGTTAAACCTGCAAAAACTCAAAAAATCTATGGAGTAAAAAAGAATATCATAATCAAAGCAGGTAAGAAATATACTTTAAAACCAAAGCTTTCTCCGTCATATAGCAAAGACAAAATAAGCTATTCTTCTAATAACAAAAAAGTTGTAGCTGTAAATAGTAAAGGTGTAATTACTGCAAGAAAGAAAGGAACTGCATATATTACAATCAAAAGCGGCTCTAAATATGTAAAATGTAAGATAACTGTGAAATAGATAAAATAGGGTGGGATAAAATTCTCACCCTATTTTAATTTTTGAATTTCTTTCTTTAACTTTTGAATTTCTTTTTTCTGTAATTTATATTGTTCATAAAGTTCTTGTATGCCTTTAATTGCATATTCACTCAATAATAGAGTATCAATAGATTTGATATTCATAGTACCATCTTTATCATATCCGCCACCAACTGTAAGAAGTGGATCAATTAACTCTAACTCATCCGCAACACATCCTAATTCTTGATGCACTCTTGTTTGTTTCCAGTTAAATTCTCTGATTTGCATTTGCATAATTTTTGATAAAGCATCAACAGAAGAATCTTTTATACCTTCTTTTAGTCTTACGTCTGAACTTGACCCAGTAAATGTTGCATTAGTAAAATTTGCAGAGTTATATTGTGCCTTTATAACAATTCTATTGTTAGAAGTTCCTTGTAAAATCGCAACTCTGGATTTATCTGATCCTGCTGATGCAACAGGTCTTCTGTATACAATATTATTATCGTCAGTTTCGCTATAATCTCTAAATGTCAAATAACCTGCTTTTAAAGCTCCATTAAATGTTGATGTTCCACTAAATGTCGAAGTACTCTTGCATGTTAATGTACTATTGAAAGTTGCTGTTCCCTTGAATATCGAAGTCTTATTAACTGATAATGAACCAGTTGCATCGATTGAACCAGCATATATTGTTCCTTGTGTAGCTCCTATATCTCCGTTAAAAGTAACTGTTCGACTTCCAGGTAGTATTTGAATTTCTGCTTCATTTGAACCATTTTGAGAAACAAGTCCAAAAGACAACATACTTCCACTCCATGATACAAATGTTCTTTCATTCTTGCCATTACTATCATATATCTTGTAACATTGCTTTGCGGTTAAACTACTTGCATTAACTGTTCCAGTAAGACTACCATTTGTAGCAATAAAGTTACCATTAGAATCAACAATAAATTTTCCACTTCCAATATTAATTGAACCACCTGTTATACTGCCAAGATTAGAAGAAATAGCAGATAACTGAGATACGCTAATCTTATCTGCTGTAATTGCATTTGCGGCAATAGCATTTGCTGTGACTGTGCCCGTATAAATATTTCCACCATTAATATATGTAGAGTCGTTGTTATAACACCAAGCAGAAGATCCAGCTAATTGTGTTGCCCTAGTAGAACTTGCAGGTAAATCTGCGTTTCCTGAACCCCATGTTAATGTTACACTTGGGGAATCTATATATTTGAGAATCCTTGTATATCCACAATCTTCCGATTTTTTACAATATATATTCCATGTACTTGTAGCAGTTTTCTTTATATACCAATCGCCACGTCCAGTTTGATTAAAGAAATTTAGTCCTGGATCAGTACTATTTGCATTTATAAATTGTAAATTAATTTCAGAATATCCATATCCTCTTGATTGTGCTCCAATTACCATAGCTCTATCAATGTAACTGCCAATAATTTTTATAGTTGCGATATGAAAATAACCATTAGTTTTTCCATTACCTTCAAATACTGCATAAGTAGAATTAGCGTTAGTAATACTTAGCGTTCCATTAGAAATAGAACATCCACCAATCGTACCAGAAGTAGCAGTAATGTTACCTGAAATATTTGCACCTGTAGCATATAATTCACCAGCATGATTGACTCTAAATTTAGCAGTAGAAGTGTTTGAACCACCAGCCCAAAACGCCCAATCAGATGCAGTAGGACTTAATCCAACGGTTTTATCAGCAGATTGAAGATATGTGGAATCTAAAGTAAAACTTCCAATCCTACCACTATTAGCGTTTATTACACCTGTGATATTTGCGTTTGTAGCATATAATTGTCCCGCATGTCCAACATGAAAAGGAGCACTTCCACCATCTTCTGCACCAGCCCAAAACGCCCAACCGCGACCATCTGTAGAGCACATTCCAACAGTATTACTCCCATTATTGTTCACCAAAGTATATTGAGAAATAGTGAATCCACCAATCTTACCAGATGAACTTACAATTCGACCACTAAAATAAGCATTACCTACAGCATAAAATCCATATCCCGTAGGCTTTTCACCATTAACAGCCGGAAGTTCGTCAAGTGCACCCATCCTTACAACTGGTTTTCCGTCATCAACAGTACCATTATAAATATCAATACTTGACTTCTTATCTTCATTATAAGACGACATTCTGATACCTACAGGTCTATTCTTAGTTGTACCGTTAACATTAAGATTGACCTCATACATCATCATTTTTAAATCACCAATAGCTGAACCAGAATAAGTCTTACCTTGCTCAATTCCTGCACAATCATCAGTAGTTGCGAAATTTAATGTGATATATGCTGTTTTAGCAGTAGTAGTATTTAACTGTCTATTGTATAAGTTACAGTTCTTTCGATATTTGGTGGATTATAGGAAGGGGTTGAACCTAATGTGTAATTTACTTTTGCACTTTTATCATCAGGTTTATAACCATCAGGAATTCTTGAATCTTTAGTGGAGCAGGTGGAGTTAATGAAGTACAGTATGCTTGTTTACAGATGATGATTGCAAAAGCAACAGGGTATAAACCAGGTAAATTCACACACTTTGTAGCCAATGAACAGATTTATGATCGTCACATTGATGCTGCGAATGAACTTATTAATAGAGCGAATGCACAAAAACTAGATTTATCTACATCTAATGGACATTATGATTATGAATTTGAACCAGTCAAAATGAATTTTAATCCTAAGTCTAATAATTTCTATGATTTCTCAATCGAAGATTTTTCCCTTGAAAATTATAATCCAATTAAACCACAACTTAAACTTGAATTGGGAGTATAAATATGATTGGAACTATTGAATCACCATCAAAAATAAAAAATGGAACTTTATTAAAACTCGGAAGTAATAAATACGTATTAACAATTAAAGTAGACAAACATTTAAATTGGTTTCAGAAAAGAATGTATAAAATTTGTTTCGGAATAATTGCAACCGATTATACAGAAGAATAGGAGGGTGATTATTATACATACAGTATATTGTGTATTGGGAAGAACATCTTCGGGTAAATCAACCATTACCCAAAAAGCAGCGAATAATCTGAACATGAAAGTATTAAAATCGTATACTACTCGACAAAGAAGAGAAAACGAAACAGATGAGAATTGCGATCATATATTTATCTCTTCCAATGAAGTAGAAAAATATCGTAATGATATGATTGCTTATACGGAACGTGTAAATTATTGCAGCTTTGCAACGAAACAACAAATCTTAGATAATGATTTCTACATTATCAATCCCACTGGATATTATGAATTAAAACTTAAAACAAAAGGAATGGATGTTCATTTAGTTACTATTATGGTTAATGTTCCATTCAGTGAGCTGCGAAAAAGAGCAAAGAAACGTGGAGATTTTTCTACATGGGAAGCTAATTATAAAAAAGAAAGTGAAGAATTTACAATATTTGAAAAGTCTAATCTGATTGATTATTTTGTGTTAAACGATGGGAATATCGAAGAATCAATTAAAAAAATGGAGAATATTATCAAAAAGGATAAATCTAAACGAGGTGTCACAACAGATGAGAACTGATATTAAAACTCTTTATATTGATTTTGATGGAACATTAGTTAATACGATTGAATCTATTGTTGATTTATATAATGAGGATTTTAAGTATTATAAAAATTTTAATTATATAAAATGGTGGGATATTGATACTTGGGGTTTTGAAGAATGTAATTGTGCACCACCTGGATATATTGATTTATATTTCAATCAGCCTAGATTCTTTGAAAAATTGAAATTTATGCAATGGGCGCAATGGGCGGTTAAGAAATTATCTCAATATTACACTATCAAGATTGTTTCTCATGGATATTCACCAAATCTTAAACAGAAAGAATCATATATTAAAGAATGGTTTCCATTTGCAGAATTTATTGGTGTAAATCTTAAAGAATACTATGATAAAGCACATATAGATATGAGTGATGGTTTATTCATTGATGATAGTGCAAAAAATCTTATTACATCAAACGCAAAAGAAAACATTTGCTTTGGGGAGATATACAGTTGGAATAAAGAATGGACAGGTAAAAGAATGAATAATTGGTATGAAATTCAACAATATTTGTTAGAAGAAAGGATGGAAATTTGAAGAAGTGATTATAAGTAGCGGAGAACTAATTAGAGAGCTACGGAGAGAAATGGATGATTTTATCACCGTAGAAATTGAGGGGAAAGAATATGTAATAGATATGATTACACGAAGAAAGAATTACACCGAAGCGGCAACGTCACATCTATGTTTAAAGTGTCGTAATGGTGGAACAGGAGAGATAAGAAGATGAAAGATAGAGAAATTTTAGGTGTAAATGCTGATACTATTCAAACAACACATATTTTTTCTGATGATGAAAGAAAAATTCTTATTGAATTAATTTGTGAAAAGCAAACACAAAAGATCATTAAAGATCCAATGTGTTATACGCTACATAAATATCAGCTTTTGGAGAAGCTAAAAGTGAAAATCAAAGACATGTGAGGTGGTGCTATATGAGTGTGGCAATTACTGTAATTGCGTTATTTGTTATCATATGTGTACTTGTAGTTGCATATGTGTGTCTGTGTCTTATGACTTCAAGTAAAGATGCAGATGAAGTTGAAAGAAGATTATTTAATGAAAAATTTAATAAGGATAAAGGAGATAAGGAATGACAGTACAAGAATGGTTAGGAAAAGAGAATAAATTAGGACAAGATATTTGGGAAAGAAAATATAGATGCGACAATGAATCTTTTGATGAATGGGTTGAACGAATTTCGGGTGGAAATCTAACTATTGCTCAACTAATTGTTGATAAAAAATTCTTATTTGGTGGTAGAATCCTTGCGAATAGAGGACTAGAGAATAAGGGACGAAAAATTAGTCTTAGTAATTGTTATGTTATTGAACCACCAGAAGATAATATTGAAAGTATTTTTGATTGTGCTAAAAAACTGGCTCGTACATATAGCTATGGTGGCGGTTGTGGCGTAGATATCAGTAAATTATCTCCTAGAGGTGCTAAAGTAAATAATGCAGCAAAAGAAACAACTGGTTCAGTATCATTTATGGATTTATATTCTATGGTTACTGGACTGATCGGACAATCTGGACGTAGAGGGGCTTTGATGCTCAGTTTATCTTGCGATCATCCAGATTTGGAAGAATTTATTGGAATTAAATCAGACCTTGATAGAGTTACCAAAGCAAATATCTCTATTAGAATTACAGATAAATTTATGGTTGCTGTAAAGAATAGAACTTCATTTACTCTATCGTTTACTAGACTAGAAACAGGAGAAACAATCACTAAAGAAGTAGATGCATATGAAATGTTCCATAAAATGTGTGAAATGAACTGGGATTATGCTGAACCTGGAATGCTTTTCTGGGATAGAATTAATAATTGGAATTTACTTAGTTGTGATGATGAATTTGAATATGCAGGAACAAATCCTTGTGCCGAAGAACCTCTTCCAGCGGGCGGATCGTGTTTGTTAGGTAGTATTAATTTGTCTGAATTTGTTTGTGATACTGGATTTGACTTTGATGATTTTAAATATTGTGTAAAAGAATCTGTTATCGCATTGAACGAAGTATTAGATGAAGGGCTACCGCTTCACCCGCTGAAAGAACAAAGAGAATCTGTATATGATTGGAGACAGATTGGACTTGGAATCTTTGGACTTGCTGATTTACTTATTAAATTAGGTATTAAATATGGAAGTCCAGAAGCGATTGATTTATGTGATATGATCGGACATATTATGTCAGATACAGCAATTAAAACATCAGCCTTACTAGCAAAAGATCATGGTGTGTACCCAAAGTACAAACCAGAAGCTATTGAACAATCTGCGTTTTATAGCAAAAATGCTTTAGGGGAAACAAAAGAATTAGTTTCTTCATTCGGTCTTAGAAATTCACAATTACTTACTATTGCACCAACTGGTAGCTTATCTACAATGCTTGGTGTATCTGGTGGCATTGAACCAATCTTTGCAAATTATTATACTCGTAAAACAGAATCTCTTAAAGGACATGATGAGTATTATAAAGTTTATACTCCTATTGTAAAGAAATATATTGATGAACATAATCTAAAAGATGATTCAGAGTTACCAGATTATTTCGTAACTGCTCAAACGCTGGATTACAAAAATAGAATTTATATGCAAAGTATTTGGCAATCTCATATTGATGCTTCTATTAGTTCTACAGTAAATGTCCCGAATGATTTTACTATTGAGCAGGTAGAAAGTCTGTATATGAGTGCGTGGGAATCTGGACTCAAAGGCGTGACTATTTTTAGAGATGGATGTAAAAGATCAGGTATTCTTACGACAACTTCAAGTGTATCAGATGGTAATGATGATAAAGAAAAGAAAACTCTTCCAAGAGGATATATTGTAGTTGCAGATGATAACGTAATTGGATTAAAACGTAAAGTTATGTCTGGATGTGGAAGTTTACATATTGTAGCAATGTTTGATCCTATCACTGGCGAATTACTTGAAACCTACATTTCAAAAGGTTCTACAGGTGGATGTCAATCAAATTTAGCTGCTGTATCTCGTTTAATTTCTTTAAGCGCAAGAGCAGGAGTTGATGTATATACAATTGCAGATCAATTAAAAAGTTGTCCTGCTTGCCCTTCATATGTTGGAAGAACAATGACTAAACATGATACAAGCAAAGGAAAATGTTGTCCTGATGCTATTGCAAATGCACTAATTGATATGTATAAAGAAATGAAAAATAGCATTTTTAGTGACGATATTGAAATGTCTAATGTGAAATCAAAAGTAATTAAGAAAAATACAGAAGATAAAGAACAATCTGTTAACGTAAAAAATCCGTGTCCTGTATGCGGAGAAGAACTTACTTTTGAAGGTGGATGTAATGTTTGCAAAGCCTGTGGATGGAGCAAATGTGATTAATTAATATATAAAAATTGTGGGAGTCTTAACCGATTCCCACACATTAAAGGAGAAAATAAACTATGATCGAGCAAAAAAATTATCGTATAAAATCCTTTGTGAGAGAAAGAGATTTTTTAGCAAATAACTTTAAAAATTCATACTGTTATTACTTGTTAGACAAACCTCTTTATAAAGAAGAAATCATACTACATTTATCAGTAGATAAAGAAGATAATTTTGTATCTATCAACGTGAATTATGCTAACGGAACAGTATTTGCTCCATTCTATAATCCAGATGATAGAGGTAATAACAATCTCTATAAAAAAGTAGTTAAAGCATATAACAAACTCATGAGCAATATGAAAGATATCTTTGAGGAAATTGAAGATGAAAACTATTGAAAAAGGTAGTGTTGTTTATTATACGAGAGTGTTCCCGAACACAGGTACATATGATTTGTGCGAATTAAGAGTTAGAACAGTTATGGATAATTGGTTCTGTGGAGTAGACAAAAAAGATAAACGTGCTTATCTCATAAGTTTCAATGAGATTGATGAAAATGTTTTTGAGGATCGTAAAATTGCTCTTAAACGGATTCATAATGCAGAACAAAAATATCCACAAGTAAGTGGAGAAACATATTATGAGGAATATTAAAATGCTTAAATATTATATACCAACAACGGAAGTGCGTATCAATACTATTGAGCCATTTCATATAAATTTGTATGCAACTAAGATATGCGAGAATCATCCAGATACAGATGTAATCAAGATCAATTGGAATAATGTAGAACAAGAAATTTATAAAATTGGTTTGCATCTTCCATTTGGAATTACAAAGCGAAGAAAAGGATTACAATTGTTCTTTTGGGATGATTTATTCACAAATGTTAAGCAATGGAAAGAAGAATTAAACATAGAAATTAAAACCACATGGACAGAATACAAACCTACAATTAATGAACTTTTAAACTTTCGTGATGGTGATAAAGCTATTCAATATCTTGTTGAGCGTGGACTTAACACAAATTCATTAATGAAATAATAATAACAAATTACATACACAAAGGAGATTATTAATATGGCAAAGAGAGTTGCAAAATTTGAAAAAGTTACATACGGACAGTTTGAAAAAGATTGGATTGATACATTTAATGTACCAGAACTTGATACAGCAACTAAGAGAGAAATTGAAAGCATTTATGAAGCAATTAATCTTCCAGCAAGAGCAACAAAATTTAGTGCAGGATATGACTTTGTAAGTCCTCTGACATTTACACTTAACCCTGGCGAAACTATTAAAATTCCAACTGGAATCCGTTGCGGTATGAATACAGATTGGGTACTTATGATTTATCCTAGAAGTGGACTTGGATTTAAGTATCAGCTATCAATTTGTAACACAATTCCTGTGGTGGACGCAGATTATTACTTTAGTAATAACGAAGGACATATCTTTGTTAAGCTTGTCAATAGAGGTGATAAATTAGTACATATTAATCTAGGTGATGCATTTGCTCAAGGAATCTTTATGGAGTATGGAATCACGGAAGATGATCGTGTAGAAACCTTTCGTAATGGTGGAGTTGGCAGTACGGATAAGAATAAATAAGAAGTCGTTGAAATTTTCACTTGCTAAAGTCGTGTAGTTCTATTATAATGTAGTCGATCGAGATTTTTACTATGTTATAGGGCAACACCAATTAGCTTGAAAATATTGCCCCAAATATAAAATAGAT
>ERZ894191.1237-NODE-1237-length-15248-cov-17.895083_pt1 | contig 15248 bp, 14 predicted proteins | sample MGYA00380282_ERZ894191 | MGnify/ENA primary metagenome ERZ894191 (study PRJEB32331, sample SAMN06328485) | human gut metagenome | biome: human gut microbiome; feature: stool | host: Homo sapiens | collected 2013-02-21 ...
GTTCCACATGCCCGACTGGGAGGAAGAGCTTGGGGAGTACCTCAAGACGCTCTAGTCGCTCTTAATAAATATGCGAGAATCAAAGCCGCCGTTCTTTAACGGCGGCTTTTCTTGTGCCTGGCGTATAGCTCTGTGCCGGTAAGTGCGGCGGTGGTCACCAAGTGAGAACAGCCTGTCGAGCTCATGCTAGGAGTTCGCGACGGGGCGGTTGACGGCGACCTGCCCGTCCCGGGTGAGCATTCGGGCCCAGTGGAAGGACTTCCCGACATCGAGCCAGAGGACGGCCCTCCTCGCGGGCGCTGCGTTGTTGGCCATGGTATCCTCCAATCGTCGGTCGATCGGAAGCCGTTTCCCGCGACACCCACATTACCTGGCCGTGGCCATCTTCCCTGAGGTCCGGCAGTTTCCTATCAGTCGTCTGAAACGGCGACGCCTGCGTCGGCAATACCCCCCGGGCCCTCTTCGGGGCAGGGAAAGACGGCCGTACGCGGGCGCCCGATCGGCGGCCCAGACGGGCTTGCTTGCATCGTATGCGACACCGGGAAATGCATCAACGGGGTATCGAATAGCTCGTTTCTGACTGTAATGGGGCTTCGTCGCCGGTCGAGCAAAGTAGCCGGACCTTATGCGCTCTGGAGCGTTATCCATCTCGTAACGTTTCCCCGCCATTCATGGGCGTCTGAGTTTCTGGCATCGCTGTGGGCACCGCATCAGCTCAGATGTACTATCTATTGGTCTATTATGGCGAGGCTGTGGACGAGTTCATCGACTCGAAGTCGGGGGCGAGGATGGACGCGAAGACAGGAGGGATTCTCTGATGGATAGCGTGTTCAATGACCATGTTTTCCCTAAATACAAGGATCAACAGGTCATGAAGCCTCAGATGGATGGCCTTGATGACCCCACTTTAAGGTATTTCACGCTGTTGGACTCGTCTGCCCTAGTGAAAGACGAACTTAAAGCCGACAGGTTCGACGATGAATTCATTAAATCCTTCCTCAATGCCGCCAAGGAGCTTGCGGCCGCCGGGAGGAGAGCGACCGACAGGCCGGGCATGTATGTGTTCCTGGAGCATTCCTACGCGATTCCGGTGATGTTCCTCACAAGGCACTGTATTGAGCTTTCAATCAAGAGGGCGATAAAAAAATGTGGGGCTAAGCCTAAGAAAGACCACAGCCTTAGAAACCTGTGGAATTCCTTGCTCTCGAGGTTTCCGAAGCAAAAGTGCCGTGAAGACAATAGAACCATCAAGAACATGGGTGCTTTTGTAAATGCCATTGCCGACATCGATGACAACGGCATCAGTCTCCGCTATCCGCAGGACAAATCAGGCGGACTGACGCAGGACAGGCCGCTATTCGTGAACGACGAGGAAGTCGTCTCGTATTTGGAGAAGTTCGTAGAGCAACTTCAACTTATTGACTTCGATTATCTTGTCGAGAATGGTAAATAAGTAGCTGGAGACCGCTCTTTATCGTTTGTAAAACCATTGGTTGGGATCGATTTGACCACCGGCCCCAACCAGAAATTTAACGTCCGATAGTTGTGAATCATAACTAGTAAATTAACGTAGCATCACAGCGGGATTGCTAAAGAAACTCGCCAGACTCAAGGTCGATAAAGTCGCCAAGTCTGATCTGCGCCTTGAAAGCGGCCTCATATTCTCTCGCTCGCGTCTGATCATCAAGCTTGAAGCCGATGTTGAACAGCTTTCCCGACTTCGTTCTCCGAATCAGGTCTTGTTCCAACATGAATGCGATCACGCGGCGATGCGCTTCGTCGTCGTCCATATTCAAATAGAAGCACGCGACACCGCGCCTGCCCTTCGCGAGGGTCTCGCAGGAGCTGTGCTTGCATTCAGCAACCACCTTACCGAGAGCCGCTTCACGGCAGACCTCCTCTACGAACTCAATATCATTGAAGAAGAACATCCATTTCCCGCACCTGTGCTTATCAAGCTCCGGGGCCAGCTTGGTATCGATGTAAAACGACCACCACGGGTTGTCCACCCTGATGATTCGGCCGTCTTCGCTCAACATCGACCTCACTTCCATCCATGCCTCCTATGCCAGGATCTCACCGATTACCAAATTGAACTTTATGCCCGAACGCGGTTCGTTGAACTCGTCGACCGCCTCGCCGTCATGGTCGGGCTTGGTCACGAACAGCGGCCCCGGTGCATCGATGCGAGGTCCGATCGTGAATTCACATCGCTGTAGGATTATAAATTGACTTTCGATATTGGCACTCTTTATAGCGTTGTAGCAAAGTGAGCCCGTTACCGGCTTGTTCCGGCAACGGGTTTTTTAATATCTACTTGGAGTCATGCAAATGGTCCAACATAGATCTGTAAGTAAGCGCTTCGAGGAAACGATGCCGATCTCGCATCAATTCATGGGTGCATCGGAAAAATAGGGCGGAGTCGCCCTCGCGATCCCGCCCCGTAGACCCGAGTGTTTCTGACTTTCCCGTTATCCGGAACGGCTGGAGAAGGTCGCGTCTCAGTTCGGAAAACCCAATGCTTGAAGCGACGATGCCAAGGGGCTACTCGGTCAGCTTTTCGCATCCGCGCCAGGGCAAGGGGAGGGACAGCCTGTAGAACGAGGCCGGCTCCATAGGAATCTCCTCGAGCCTTCCGTTGCCTCGCCGAACCCACGATGTTCCGTTTGCGTCGGTGAAAGCCGTTTCGGGCGCCGTGCGTACTCCCATTCCGTGCCCTTCCGTCGGGAGCCATATGTACCATGCTCCAGGAGGAAGCGTGCCGACGCAGACGCGGTTGGGAAAAACGGGGCGGTTGTCCTCTCCTTTGAAAGAGGGGCCGGCTCCGCTAATCCCGACGCAGGTGACGATTGCGTCGTAGACGGGGGACTCGCTTTCGTTTCGAAGCACGACGAACTGCCAGACGAATCGATTGTCCTCGGGCTGACCGGTACGGTTTCGACCCCCTTCGTACCATGCCGATATGCGGGATGGCTGATACCGCTTGATGTCGTCCTCCCTGTTCCTTTTGCTCTGGCTGCCTTGCCAGAATGCGACAATCAAGGCCACCAAGGTAACGAGTCCGATGAATGCTTGGACAATCAGATTGGCGATGTCTATATCGATGCCAAAAATCATTGGATGGTCACCGGCTCAGCGTCGTGGGGCGATAATTCTAACTCCGAATAATACGGCTTGATCGATGGTCGACGTTACGTAAACGTCAAAATGGGTTTGTCTTAACAGCCTTATTTTCTTAAGACAAACTTGCCGCAACGCCAATTCAAAGAGTTTGCCGTGACGCAGACAGATGCAGTTGGTTGCTGAAAAGCGTGGTTATTTGGGCAGGATTCGCTTCAAAACGCCCGTCGATTATTACGATCTAATGCAGCCTGTAGGGTGGATGTACTTCGATAAGCAGTAGTCGACATGCTCTGGTTTTGAACGAAAAGTCCCAGAGACAATCGATAACGATTCTTCTTTGATGATGCGAGCGGCGCTACCATTAGCAGCGCCGCTCGTTTTCCGCTCGCAGATAGATCCCGCCATGTTGACCACCGAATGCATCTTGACCGACGTGCTCGTACTCCTATTCGGGCACAGAAATTGGAGGCGCGGCCCCCAGCGTCTACTCAGCGAAATTCGTTAAGAAAGCTGACATCGAACACTGTGAACTCCGTCATCGAATCGAATCTCATTGACTGGGATGCGTTCATTAATGATGACTTTGATGCCTATTTCAAAGCTCGCGTCATGGCTTTGCTGGACGCTATTGAGTTCGCACTGGGCAAGTCCATCTCCGATAGGGGCACCGAGGAAACAGTAAAGAGATTTGGCCGCTCATTGGAATAAGATGCTTCTTAGCTCCGTTATTGGTTATAGAAAGAAGGCTTAATGTCTGATTTTGAAATTTTGCAGCAGTTGTGCGAAACAGCAGACGAACTTTCAAAGAAATACATCAGCTCTAGTTCGCCTGACTTTAAAGCATGGAAGACAAGGGCGGACAGGCTTTTAATTAGGCGATTTGGAAAAGACAGCTACGAATTTAAAAGCTTTAACAAAATCAGCTACTCGTTGTCTTTCTTCACCTCCGGTACGCCCGACTCGGCTTTCGTTGAAGCCTGTGCGGACGGCCTGCGCAGTGCAAAAGCTGTGCTGGAGACATACCTTGATGAGTTTTCAGACGAAGGGGAAACCGGATCGACTGCAAATGTTGGAGATTATTCGAAGGTATTTATCGTTCATGGTCACAACGGAGAGCTTAGAGAAAGGGTCGCGAGAATCATCGAAAGGCAGGGCCTGACGGCGGTTGTCCTAAACGAGCAGTCAAATCAGGGCAAGACAATCATCGAAAAGCTGGAAATTGAAGGCGATGCAGCAGGAGCGGTATGCCTTTTTACGGCGGACGACGAAGGAAGAGCCCAGGCAGAACAGTCGGAAAAGCCCAGGGCTAGACAAAATGTTGTATTTGAAGCCGGATACTTTATTGGTCGGCTTGGCAGGGAAAACGTTGCAATTCTTGTTGACAAAGGTATCGAGATTCCCTCCGATCTACAGGGCGTCGTTTATACCGGAACAGACAGTTGGGAGTTCGGCCTCTTGAAAGAACTCAAGTCCATGGGATATTCCATCGACTTTAATAAGATGGATATCTAATCCGTTGATCCCTCCTTTCACCGACTGGCAAAACGATTTACACCTAATTGTGGACATTGCCCACACGATTTCTCTTTGCTCCCGCATTGATCTCGCTAAACTATTAATTGCTGCTACCAGGGCATTTTCTGGTGCACATTCTATTGGCTCCTGCGAAGATCGGAGCAGGTATGTTTGCCGCCGAGTCTCACACCGGCCGTCATTACATTCCGATTGTTGCCATGGCCTGCCTATGCGTTTTGCTGGGCGGGCCTTCTTATGCCGCTGGCGCGGAGAGCCTCATCATCGCGGGCGCGACGTACTGCGAGCCGGGCGTGTCGGGCCCCGGCTGGGTCTGGACCGATGCCGACCACCTGGAGCTTAATGGCTACGCGGGCGAGGCCATCGGCGCCGAGGGCGACCTGGTGCTGACGCTTGCCGGGCAGAACTCCGTGACGGAGTCGCATGCGCCCGATGCGGACATCACGCTGTGCGGCATGGAGGTGTGGGGCAACCTGACGCTTCGCGGCACCGGGACCCTGACGGCGACGGGCTCGCAGTGCGGGATCCACGTGTCGCAGGCGCTCGTGGTTGACGGCTGCACCGTCGATGCGCGGGCAGACGGGGCCGATATTACAAACGAGGCGGTCGCCGGCGTGATTGCCGGCGACATGGCCGTGCGCGGCGGCGGGCGCGTCGTTGCCGCGGGCGCCGGGTCCGGAGCGGGCGTGCGCGCCTACGTCGTGTATCTGCAGGACGCGGGCCTTGGCGATGGTGCGGCCGGCTGTCGGCTTTCCGTCGACGCCTCGTGGCTTGATGCGGCCGGTGCCGACGGCGGCGTTGCGTGCACGGGCGGGTCGCTTGTGTCCGCACGGTTTGTGACGCCTGCCGGTGGGGCTTTTGGTGCTAGCAGCGTGGTGGATGCCTCCGGTGCGGTAGCACCGCATGTGGTAGTTGAGCCCGATGTGGCCACGCCGTCAACGGGGGAGACCGATGGGGGCGAGGTACCGGGTGATAGCACGGACAAGTCTCCCGCCAATGCTACCCCCGCTGCCGGAGAGCCCACCACAGGGCCCACGGCAAATCCCGCACTGAAACCCGCGGCCGCGACAACCAAGACAAAAACGACAGCAACCAAGACCACGGTCGCCAAGACCACTAAGCCCAAGACGGCTACCACGACAACCGCCACGCTCCCCAAGACCGGCGACAACAACTGGATCGTCGCCTCTGTGGCGCTTTTCCTACTGGGGACAGTGCTGTTAGGTGCAGCATGTCGCTGCTGAGACCCCGTTTAAGCGAGACCAGGGGAGAGGTAAAGCAGCTATTTCAGAAGCCTTAAGCCTTTTTCAAATTCATTTTCTTAGAGATTGGTGCCATACCAGCCTCCGCTGAGACGGCACTATTTAGTTTTGCTCTACAGCTTCACAATCTGTTACCGATGTTGAGTCTTAAACCCCATCTGCCAGAGCGATAAGATAATTACAATCAAAATGCTGCCGTTTATAAAGCCTCTTGCTCCACTAAAGGATTGTTATATGTCTAATGAAACTAAAGTTGAGGTTGAAGATGTAGCCTCGTATATCAAATACATCAACGAGCTTTCACCAACAATAGATGGTGACGCCAGAACATATGAATCTACATTTGTTTTTCGAGGACAAGGTTCTACTAAGTACGATCTCGTTCCGTCAATCGGAAGAGACAGCTATTGGCGTAAACCGGGATCGAACACCATTTCCCCTATACCAGGCAGCCTTGAGCACGAGGCTGATTTCATTGAAACTGCTTGCCGCATATTGCCAAATGTTTTTAAACGAGAATTGCTTCCGATTGATCTTTTAGCCTGTCTCCAACACTACGGAGTTCCCACCAGACTATTAGATGTCACTTCAAACGCGCTTGCTGCCCTCTATTTCGCCTGTGGCAATGTGGCTGACGAGGGCGAAGTATTCATCTTTAGGCGACCAGGAGGAGATAAGCGGGAATATCCCATCTGCCAGGCAATCGCAGACTCGTGGCATCTGTTTATGAACTCAAAGTTTCTGTCCCGTTTTGCCTCACTTGCAATATCAAGACCATACTTTGACTATCAACGTGATCTAGTGCTTTCAAGTTTCCCTGAACCAACTGATCAGGCAAAATGGTTTAAGGAGTGCTGCGAAGACACATTATTTGTCTACGGAACTAGATATCTTGATAGACAGGCCGCTCAGTCTGGCCAATATATCCTTTTCCCAAATGACATTCGTGAGAAAGATCCATGTTTGTCATTTGATGACTTGATAAGTCCGCTGCCCAAAGACAGTCCCGTAATAGCCGGTCGTTGCATAGTGCCATCTGATAGGAAAGTATCAATACTGAACGAGTTGAGTAAAATTGGCATTACCGAAGCTTCGCTCTTTCCCGACAGCATTGAGAAGAGATGTGCCGGCATAGTGAGTGAGATTAAAAGACACCGTCACTGAAGGATTGCTCTTAAAAGCAGTGAAGAGAAGCATGCATCAATAATTATGACTTTTGACAACTGTACAGCAGACGCAACCGACCCTATCGTGCCGAAAGCACCCCGTACTTTACCCGATGATCTGGACAGCATCACCCTGATCGACGAAGCTGCCGCCCCGAGACGTCGTGGTTCAAGCTGTAAAGCAGCGTTGATCTGCGGTTTTACTGGTTACGGCGTTTGCCATTGCGCGCCCGACGCCCACGAATTTAAAATCGGGGGCAAAAAGTTCTTGGTAAACCACGCGCGGCTATGATAGTATCTCTTTTGCCGAAAGGCGACGGGCGATTGGCTCAGGGGTAGAGCATATCCTTCACACGGATGGGGTCACAAGTTCGAATCTTGTATCGCCCACCATCAAAAGCGCAGGTCAGAGGTGTTAAGCCTCTGGCCTTTTTCTTTTTGACACCAAAATCGAAGCGAAGTCACTTAAGGCGTTATATGTTACGCAATTCACCTTAGGTGTCGTCATTGCGCGTTTTGCAAAATGCGTCTGTGTTCATTCATTGAATTCCCTGCGTAATCTATGTGCAATTGTGGAGACAGAGACCACTGGCTCACAGCTTGTACCAGCGCGTTCATGCCTATGGCGGCTTTTCAACGGATTGCGTCAAGCTTTTGGTCAGTGTTTGGTCAGCTTCCCGTACTTACCCGCATGATGTGCCAGTAGATAATCGACCTTACCCGCAATCCGCACGGCCCGAGGCCGTAAACCAGGGGAGGCGCAAATGGACGAAATCGTCTGCGCAAATACTGCATTCCGCTATTGGCGCTGCCCACCGCAGGTGCGCGACCTCTACCCGCGCTTACCTAGCTCCGAAGATGGCTGGCGAGCTCTATCCCAAGCCCCTTTTGTAACCGAAGTTCTCAAGACGCCAGTCATCACAGCAGCATCAACACGAAGCAACCTGCATTCCAAGACAAGACGGACCATCCGATGGAACAACGCCTATACGGAGAAGGTTTCCATCGACACGGGCATGGGCTTTAGCGTCACAGACCCTCTTAATACGCTATTCACCATGACTCGAAGCGTTTCTTCATACGATCTGGTTCTGGCTATGTACGAATTTTGCGGATGGTTCTCGGTTTTTAAACCATCGCCCGCGGTTGACATGGCACTTGAGCGGGCAAAATCAGAAGAAGAGCATTACACCACAAAAAGTCTGTTTGAATTAGACGAAACCCAAGACGAGGCCCCATGGAAGCGAGTCTATGCTCGGGTGCACCAGAAGGACAGCGAGCATGATCAAAGTGGGCAGCGGGATGACGGATCCGGAAATAAAACTAACGGAAAGGGCACATCGCTTTGGATGAGAAAGCCTCTTATTGAAATAGAAGAATTACATAGATTTGCGGCGAAGGTTAAGGGCGAGATGTGGGGAAAGCAATTCTGCGAAGCCGCACAGCAGGTAATGGGTATTGCTGCATCCCCGCTAGAAGTTGCTGGAATCATGTTGCTAAGTCATCCGAGGCGTGCCGGCGGAGCGGAGTTTAAAAACATATTCGTCAACGACCTAACACCGCTGTCGAATTCAGCTCGGAAAATCGCAGGTCAGAAAATCTGTTACGGCGATATCGTCATCGTAAACCCGATAACAATGAAGGCCGTGATTATCGAACTTCAAGGTGAGGTTATTCATGGATCGGGCGCTGTGCTTGACCACGATGCCACCCGAATGACAGCATTGCAAAGCATGGGATACGACGTATTTCTTGTAACCCATGACATGCTCAATGATCACGATCAGCTTGATGCCATCATTCACAGTGTGTGTGAGCGATTGGAGCTGTGCTACAAACCAAAAACCGAGGCGATGAGATGCGCTGAGACCAGATTGCGGGCCAACGTTCTGTGCAATTGGCTTGGTATTGGTAAGTAATAATTTCAATGTGAGCAATTTTAATACTTTATATTCTGTTAGTAATTAAGTGCCACTTTAAAACCATGCCGGTTTACTACGTTGGATTGAGGGTGGCTGAGCACACCGAATTCGCCGCTCGTAAAACCGCAGGTAGATCACCTGCCCGTTATGCGAAAGTAAGCGAGAGGTCGGAAATCCGGGAATTAGCGTAGTAAACCGGTCTGTTTTTGAAACGACAGGATGGATCGGGCATCGTGGGTCCTTTCGGCCCCACACCCGTTCCACGCGCCGCAAAATTGTTCAAAATTGTCCTTGCATCGCCGTCGAAGTTCCCGTATAGTACTTCTTCGCACGGGGGCGTAGCTCAGCTGGGAGAGCGCTTGACTGGCAGTCAAGAGGTCAGGGGTTCGATCCCCCTCGTCTCCACCCGAGCATTGAATGAGGCTCCAACGCAAGTTGGGGCCTATTTTCATATTAATCGATTTACACATCTGTTGGCTGGGCAGCATCTTGGCTACATATCCATTGTTAATCATGAATATGAATGTTAATAACTTTACGTCTGTGGATGGCAAAGCTAGTCCGCAGCACCAATAACAAAGAGGCCAGGCGTAACGCCCGGCCTTAAAACTCTCTGGTGGGCCCTCCGGGATTCGAACCCAGAACCCAGGGATTATGAGTCCCCTGCGCTAACCGTTGCGCCAAGAGCCCTTATGAACAGTGAATGCAATTCTAACAAAGGCAACTCAGACCTAATTTCTTCGCTTCACGACGTGAAATACTACCATGCACGAGCAAGTCGCACAACGCAAGATCAAGCCCGATGCTAATCAACAGCAATTCTAGGCGCGTCGCAGAAAAGACGCGATCTAAAAAATTTAAGGCCTTTAATTCAGGGCTCCAACACACTTTTGCGTGAAATCAACCTGATGCCATTTCAAAACCATGCCGGTTTACTACGACGAATCGGCGACCCCCGAGCACCGTGTGTTCTCCGTTTGCAAAACCGCAGGTAGGTAGCCCGCCGGTTGCACGAAAAGGCGTGCGTGGTTGGACATTCCTGATTTATCGTAGTAAACCGGCATGGTTCTGAGGCGCTGGGGAGGGGCGCTTCGCAATCGGACCCGATAATGGGACTGGCGGCGCACGGAAAACCCTGTTGAACGGGGCGCGTCGTGTTCCACGCGCCAAGTCGGCCGGCGTACGGGCTGTGCGGGGGCCAGGCGCCCCGCGGGCTGGCGCGGTCCCGTGCGCGCCGACACTCGCGAAAATTTTTCCAAAAATGTCCTTGCATCGTGGTCCGAGTTCCCGTATAGTACTTCTTCGCACGGGGGCGTAGCTCAGCTGGGAGAGCGCTTGACTGGCAGTCAAGAGGTCAGGGGTTCGATCCCCCTCGTCTCCACCCGAGCATTGAATGAGGCTCCAACGCAAGTTGGGGCCTTTTTTCATATAGGAACACAAGGTCAAAGGCGGCACCATGATCCTCCTGGTCGACAAGATCGAAAAAAGCTTCGGCGCGCGCGTCCTCTTTAGCGGCGCGTCCTTCCAGATCAACCCCGGCGAGCGCTTCGCGCTCGTGGGCCCTAACGGCGCCGGCAAAACCACCATGCTCAAAATCATCATGGGCATCGACAGCCCCGACGCCGGCCAGGTCCAGTACGCCAAGGACTGCCAGGTGGGCTACCTAGAGCAGGAAACTAATCTGGAGCACAAGGACACCACCATCCTTGCCGAGGTCATGGCCGCCGCCAAGGAAATCCGCCGCATGGGCGAGCGCGCTAACGAGCTGCAGGCCCAGATCACCGAGCTCTCCGAGCAGGGCAAGGACGTCGACGCACTCCTCAACGAGTACGGCCAGGTCCAGGACCGCTTTGAGCACCTGGGCGGCTACGAGCTCGAGAGCAACGCCCGCAAAATCCTTTCCGGCCTGGGCTTTAAGGTCACCGACTTTGAGCGCCCATGCTCCGAGTTCTCGGGCGGCTGGCAGATGCGCATCGCGCTCGCCAAGCTCTTCCTGCGCCACCCCGACCTGCTGCTGCTGGACGAGCCCACCAACCACCTGGACCTCGAAAGCGTCCAGTGGCTGCGCGGCTTTATCGCCAACTACGACGGCGCCGTCCTCATCGTCAGCCACGACCGCGCCTTCATGGACGCCTGCGTCGACCACGTCGCCGCCCTCGAGAACCGCCGCGTGACCACCTACACCGGCAACTACAGCAGCTACCTCAAGCAGCGCGAGGACAACCTGGAGCAGATGCGCGCCAAGCGCGCCGCCCAGGAGCGCGACATCGCCCACATGCAGGTCTTCGTCGACAAGTTCCGCTACAAGCCCACCAAGGCAGCCCAGGCCCAGGAGCGCATCCGCAAGATCGAGCAGATCAAAAAGGAGCTTGTCATCCTACCCGAGGGCCACAAGCACATCGACTTTAAGTTCCCCGACCCGCCGCGCTCCGGCGACATGGTCGTGGGCCTGGAGGGCGTCTCCAAGTCCTACGGCAACAAGCACATCTACAGCGACATCGACCTCAAGCTCTACCGCGGCGAGCACGTGGCGCTCGTCGGCCCCAACGGCGCCGGCAAGTCCACGCTCATGAAGATCATCGCCGGACTGGAGCCGCCCACCACCGGCACCCGCGACCTGGGCACCAACGTGGGCGTGGCCTATTACGCCCAGCACGCGCTCGAGGGCATGACCGAGTCCAACACCGTCCTGCAAGAGATCGACACCGTCACGCCCAAGTGGACCGTGCCGCAGCAGCGCAGCCTACTGGGCGCCTTCCTGTTTAGCGACAACGATTCCATCGAGAAGCAGGTTCGCGTCCTCTCCGGCGGCGAAAAAGCGCGTCTGGCCCTGGCCAAGATGCTCGTGGCCCCCGAGGCGCTCCTGTGCCTGGACGAGCCCACCAACCACCTAGACATCGACTCGGTGGACATGCTCGAGAACGCCCTGCAAAACTTCCCCGGCACCATCGTGCTGATCAGCCACGACGAGCACCTGGTGCGCGCCGTGGCCAACCGCGTCATCGACATCCGCGACGGACAAGTCACGGTCTACGACGGCGACTACGACTACTACCTCTACAAGCGCGAGGACCTCGCAGCCCGTGCCGCCGGCGAGACGGCAGGGGAGAGTGCGCCGGCCACGGCAAAGTCCACCAAAGCCAGCGCCGCCCAGGCCGACACCCCCGCAGCTGCCCCCAAACCCGCCGAGGGCAAAAAGACCAAGGAGCAAAAGCGCGCCGAGGCCCAAGCCCGCGCAGCGCTCAATAAAAAGCTCAAGGGAGTGCGTAACCAGCTCAAGAAGATCGAGACGGAGCTCGACAAAAAGCGTGCCCGCTATGACGAGCTTATGGAATTGATGGCAAGCGAAGAGCTTTATGCCGATCAAGACAAGTTCAACGCCGCACTGGGGGAATATAACGGCCTTAAGCAAGAGCTACCCAAGCTCGAGGACGAATGGCTGGAGCTTTCCACCCAGATCGAAGAGGAGACCGCGCGTGAACTCTCGTAAGGCCGCTGCCGTGGCGATGAGCATCATCGCCATCGCCTGTCGCATCTGCGGCATTTTTATGAGCGCGATGACCGTGCTGCTGTGCTTTAGCGGCCTCACCGCCAAGTTGCAGATCGTGGGCTTCGTCGTCGAGCTTTCACGCGCGCTGCCGAGCGCCATCGCCGGCTACGGCGTCATCACGTCGCCTTTTGGCGGCGTGTTCCGCCTGGATTACGCCATCGTCGCCGTGATCCTGTTTGCGATCGACTATCTGCTCACGCGCGCCTCGCGCCGCGTCCGCTAGGGGAGCGCCATGTCCAGCAGCTACCTCATGAACCTACTCGCCAGCGCCGTCGCCGTCATCGTGGGCATCGTGATCCACGAGAGCGCGCACGCCGCCGCGGCCTGGGCACTCGGCGATAAGACGGCCCGTTCGCGCGGACGCGTCTCACTCAACCCGCTCAACCATATCGACCCGTTTGGCACCATCATCCTGCCGCTGCTCATGCTTGCCGCCGGCGGCCCGGTGTTCGCCTTCGCCAAACCCGTACCCGTCTACCTCAACAACCTCAAACACCCCAAGCGCGACGAGGTCCTGGTGAGCGCAGCCGGCCCCGCGTCGAACATCGCGCTCGCGTGTCTTGCCGCGGTCCTCATGCGCCTGGCCTATGGCAGCCTCTACACCAGCATGTCCTTTGCCCTGGCGTCCCAGATCATGAACTTCGGCGCCACGTTTATCGTGGTCAACCTGTCACTCGCGTTCTTCAACCTCATCCCGATCCCGCCGCTCGACGGCTCGTCGATCATCGTGCCGTTCCTCAAAGGCAAGGCGCTCAACAACTATTATCGTCTGCAGCAATACGCTATGCCCATCCTCATCATTGTGCTGTATCTGCTGCCCATGTGGACCGGTATCGATGTGATCGGCCGCTATTTCGACGTTACCGTGTATCCGCTTGCTGAGCAGCTGCTCAACTTCGCAATCGCCGGCATCTAAGGTAAACTTACAGGTCGACCGTGCAAAACGGTCGTAACATGCACCCAAACCGCGCCGCGAAGGCGCCGTCAAAGGAGGTCGAAGATGTCGTATCGCGTGTCGACGCAGGTCTACAGCGGACCGTTCGACCTGCTGCTGCAGCTGGTAACCCGCCAAAAAGTAGATATCGGCGCCATCTCCATTAGCGAGGTGGCCGAGCAGTACCTTGCCGAGGCCGAGCGCATCGAGGCGCTAGACCTGGACGTGGCGAGCGACTTTTTGCTGGTCGCGGCAACCCTTTTGGACATCAAGGCCGCCTCTCTGGTGCCGCAGGAGGCCCCGCGCAAAGTCGATGACGATGATGACGAGTTCGACGAAGACCTCGAGGAACTCAGCGCGCTCGACGGCGACGCCCTGCGCGAAGTCCTGATCCAGCGCCTGATTGCCTACAAGCAGTTTAAAGGCGCGGCTGCGGCCCTCGGTGCCCGCATGCAGGCCGAAAGCCGTATGCATCCGCGTGTGGCCGGCCCCGACCCCGAGTTCCTAGGGCTCATGCCCGACTACCTGGCCGGCATCACCCTGCGCGGCCTCGCCGTCATCTGCGCCGACCTGGACGGCAAGCGCCAGACCTTCTTGCTGGAGGCCGAGCATGTGGCGCCGCATCGCGTGCCGCTCGACCTGACCGTGGCCTCAGTCGACCGCTTTACCATGGCGCACCAAACCTGCACCTTCCGCGAGCTGTTGGACGGCGACGCCACGACCGAGCAACTCGTCGTCACCTTCTTGGCCATGTTGGAGCTCGCCAAGCGCGGCTCGCTCACGTTGAGCCAGGACGAGATCTTCGGAACCATCTGCATCAACCGAGTCGAGGGCGCCGAGGCATACGTGCCCGGCGAGGGCCCCGAGCTCACCGAATAGGAGCCGCAACCATGTCAACCCTTTCCACGCTGGAGGCAAACAGCCTCAAAGGCGCCCTTGAGGCGCTGCTGCTGGTGTCGAGCGATCCCGTGAGCGCACCCGCGCTGGCAGGTGCGCTGGATATCGCCCCGGGCGAGTGCGCATCGCTGCTCGCCGAGCTCAAAGTTGAGTACGAGGAGGCCAACCGCGGCTTTCAGCTGCGCGAGGTTGCCGGCGGCTGGCGCCTGTTTACGCATCCCGCCTACCACGACGTGGTCGAGGCCTACGTGCTGAGTTGGGACACGCAAAAGCTGTCGCAGGCGGCGCTCGAAACACTGGCCGTCATCGCATACCACCAGCCCGTGACGCGCGAGGTGGTCAAAGGCATCCGCGGCGTCAATTCTGACGGCGTCATCGCGTCGCTCGTGGACAAAGGTCTGGTGCGCGAGCTCGGACGCGACCCCCAGCGCGGTCAGGCCATCATTTACGGCACGACCAACGCCTTTTTGGAGAAGTTCGGCCTGCGCTCCACCCGCGACCTGCCCGACCTGGAGCAGTTTGCCCCCGACGAGCAGTCGCGTCAGTTTATCCGCGAGCGCCTGAGCGGCCGAAGCATTCAGTCCACGCTCGAGGAGCAGGCCGAGGACCTGGACGAAGAGCGCGATCTGCTCGATACCGATGTTGAAGATGTTGAGGCAGTCGAGGACTTGGAAACCCTGGTCGTCGACGAGACCTCGGAGGATTTGCATGACGAGGACTAACGAAGTAGGGGAGACGCGCGCCATGGGTAACGCAGTACCCGCCACCGACGCCCAGCCCGTCTATCCGCACACCATGCGCCTGCAGCGCTTTTTGGCGCGCGCGGGCGTGGCGAGCCGCCGTGGCTCGGAGGACCTAATG
>ERZ894191.1248-NODE-1248-length-15081-cov-21.056302_pt1 | contig 15081 bp, 10 predicted proteins | sample MGYA00380282_ERZ894191 | MGnify/ENA primary metagenome ERZ894191 (study PRJEB32331, sample SAMN06328485) | human gut metagenome | biome: human gut microbiome; feature: stool | host: Homo sapiens | collected 2013-02-21 ...
AAGAAATGAATTCTTGTACTTTCCTCTTTTATAGAACTAAGTTCCAAAAGAACTTGGATAATGTTTAATTAAAAGAGAGTGAGTATGAAAGAAAAAGTGTTAATGTTACTAGCTTGTCTGTGGTTGGGTATCGGCTTCTCTATGGCTCAAGCGCCTAAAACAGTTGCAGGAGTTGTAACTTCTGCGGATGATGGTGAGCCGATAATAGGTGCGTCTGTTTTAGTGGAAGGGACTACTATGGGAGCAATTACGGATGTGGATGGCAAGTTTGCTATCAATAATATTCCTACAGATGCCAAAGCGCTGATTGTTTCTTATCTGGGTATGATTACTCAGCGAGTTGGAATTCAGCGTGGTACTATTACTGTAACAATGAAGTCGGACACAAAAGTGTTGGATGAAGTGGTTGTAACTGCTCAAGGATTGAACCGTAAACAAAAAGCGTTGGGTTATTCTACACAAAAGGTGGCAGGTGAGGATCTAACTATTTCACGACAGACCGATTTGGGTAATGCTATGGCCGGTAAAGTGTCGGGAGCACGTTTTATAGGTGGTGCCAGTTCTGGTTTTGATGCAGGTACTATTATTTTGCGTGGTGCAGGTTCCATTCCTTCTTCGTCCCAGTCGGATAATCCGGCCAATGAACCTATTTATGTGGTAGATGGTGCTATCACTAACAAAAACTCTATCAATATGGATGATGTGGAAAGCATAAACGTATTGAAAGGTCCCGCGGCTACTGCCCTTTATGGTTCGCGTGGTGGTGCAGGTGCTATCATCATAACTACTAAGGCGGGACAAAGTGAGAAAGGGTTGCTTGAAGTAAGTCATACATTGCAGGCCGAAACTTACTATAATCATTTCAATATGCAGAAGCTGTATGGTGGTGGAGGATATGGAGGTACGGAAAAAGGTAACAGGGCTCAGGATATTTATGATTTGTATAGTGGTGATATTCCCGGTTTGCAAGGTGCTTATGTGTACGATTATAATGAGGACACTTCTTGGGGAGCTGCATACGATCCGGCTGTGAAATATGTCACTCCGTTGTCATTAGACGAAACCAGTGGTCATTATGGAAAACCAGCCACTTGGCAACATGGATTGGATTTGAGAGATCTTTATCGGACTGGTGTAACCAATACAACCAACGTTTCGTTTTCAAAGAGTGTGAAAGATTTTAATACCCGTGTTTCTTTCACCAATAGCTATCGTACTGGTGTGCAGCCCAATTCGGATGCTATTCGCCGTTTCTTAGGGTTCAAGACAAATTTCAAACCCACACCGTGGATGAATGTGTCATTGGATTATAAATATACTTATCGTCAGGATCATAATGCTGCCGAAAGTGGATATAACGGTTCACGTACCGTTTTGCAGGAATATACCCAATGGGGACAGACCAATGTCAATTTAAAAGATTATAAGGACTATAAACGTCCGGACGGATCATGGAGGACATGGAATATCAACAGTGTGAATAATCAAAGTGCTGCATTCCATGATAATCCGTATGCTTTATTTCATGAATATAATCATCGCACCATTTATCAATGGAATGTATTCAGTGGCGATGTGTCTGTGGACCTTCCTTATAACTTGAAGGCAGGGGTACGCGTAAATGGTAACATACGTGGTTACAAATTGGAACGAGAACGCCCTTCAGGATCTATTAATTTCCGGTCAAATTATCGTCAGGATCAAAGCAGTTTGATTGATTTGACCGTACAAGGACGTTTAACTTGGGGACAATCATTTTTTAAAGATAAACTAACGGTAGACGCAGCTCTTTTTGCAGAAGCACGTGACTATACGTACGATAATTTATATGCATACACCAATACGAATTATGATTTGTCTTTGGACGATTACTATAATTTGGCTGCTTCATCGGGTACTATTGCTTTAGCCTATAATGAGAAAACACATTACAAAGAACGTAGTGTTTATGCCACAGCTACCATGGGCTGGGATGATACTTATTTTCTTGACGCTTCTGTTCGTAACGATATGTCTTCCACATTGAGTCCTAATCATAACAGCTATTGGTATGGTGGCCTTTCCGCTTCTGTCCTTGCTCACAAATGGGTGAATGCAGAATGGCTGAACTTTTGGAAACTGCGTGCTAGTGCGGCTCAAGTAGGTACTACGCTCAATGCTTACAATATTTATCCTACTTATTCGCTGGATACCAGTTATGGTTCACATGTTACAATGTATGAACCTTCTTCTCAGAAAAATTATAATATCGAGCCGTCTATTTCCACTTCGTATGAAATAGGTACGGAATTCCGTTTGTTCAATAATCGTTTATGGGGTGATTTCAACTATTATACCCGGGATGACAAAGATCAGATAATCTCCGTAACCTCTGCTCCGCAATCGGGGTATTCCACTCGTAAGATGAATGCTGGTTTAATTCGTAATCGGGGTGTTGAATTGAGTTTGGGCGGGATGCCTGTTTCCACTAAGAACTGGAAATGGGAAATGAATTTCAATATAGCGAAGAATAGTAATAAACTGGTGGAACTAGCTGATGGAGTGGATTCTTATTCTATTTATTGGACTTCATTCACAACTCGTTTGTATAATTATGCTATGGTTGGTAAATCACTTGGTGTGATAACCGGTAATACATGGGAACGTGATGACAATGGCAATATAATCTTCCATGAATTGAGTGCTTCGCAGAAGGCGTTGTATGGTGGTGAATATGTACCTACTTACAATCAGAATACACTAGATGAACTGGGTAACTTCCATCCGGATTTTACTGGTGGTTTTAATACTAGTATCAGTTTTAAGAATTTCCGTCTGTCGGCTAATATTGATTTCTCTGTAGGCGGACAGATTGTATCCTATACTAATATGTGGGGTAGCAGTAGCGGTATTCTTGATAAAACAGCTGAACTTAATGACCGTGGCGTCAATGTTCGTGAACCGGTAAGCAAAGGTGGTGGTATCCACATGACTGGTGTGGATCAGAATGGCAATAAGGTAGATACCTATGTCAATGCTAAACTATATTATACCACAGCTTCCCGTGTATGGGAAGAATGGGTGTATGACCGTACTTACGTGAAACTTCGTGAAGTGTCATTGTCGTATGTTTTCCCGTCACAAACTTTGAAGAAACTAAATATCGGTCTGAGTCGTGCCAGTGTGGCAATTAATGCTTCCAATCCATGGTTGATCTACTCAGCTTGTCCTAATGTGGATGTGTCTGAAATTGGTATGGGATATTTTGAAGGTGGTAATGCCGCTGCAACCCGTTCGATAGGTTTTACCGTTAATCTTGCTTTTTAAACCATAAAACGAAGAATCATTATGAAATATATTAAATTATTACTTTTATCTCTGAGTTTTGCAGCAACATTCACAGCGTGTGATATGACTGACTTTGGCGATATTAACAAAGATCCCAATGAACCGTCGGAGGCTAATACTGGTATGTTGTTTACATACGCTTGTACTTATGTGAAATACTTCTCTATGAACTCAAATTATTATTACCCGTGGACGCAAATGTATCCGGGGTATATGTCCGAGAAAAATAATAATCAGTATGGTGCGTTTGGCGGACCTACTATGAGTACAAGTTCTTATTATCTTTATCCGTTGAAGAACTGCCAGAAGATTATTGACTTTAATAGTGATGAGGCTGAAAAAGGTAAACCTGCCATTGTACAGTTTGGTGATAATGCTAATCAGATTGCGGTTGCACGTACATTGATGGGATTCATCTATATGCACCTTACAGATGCTCTAGGGCCACTTCCTTACACAGAAGCATTTCAGGCAGGTGAGGAAAATTTTACTCCGGTATTTGATTCACAGGAAACGATTTATGCTAAGTTAGATGCCGATTTGAGGGAAGCGTATAATCAGTTTAATGAAAGTGGCTCGTTGAGCACAGCCGACATCCTGTTCGATGGTGACATTCGTGCATGGAAGAAACTGAATGCTTCTACCCGTATGATGCTTGCTATAAAACTGGCAGATGTGGATCCTGCCGAAGGACGCTCGCGTTTTGCTCAAGCTTACGCTGATGGCGGTATTGAAGAAAATGCCTATAATTTGAATTATACTTTTGAGGCCAATACTGTGGGATATTTATATTATAATGGCGTAAACCATAATTATAATTTTGTTCCTAATAAGTATTATGTAGATCAGTTGAAGGAATTGAAGGACAACCGTTTGTTCTCTACTTGTTCGCTGATTCCTTTTGGCAAGACACAGGCAGAGGCGGGCGTGACGGATGAAGACCTGAAGAATTTTGATAAATACCAAGGTATGCCTTTGGGTATTGAGTCTGCAGATGTGAACACGTGGAATAAAGTCTGCTGTTTTTATAATCCTTCGCTTACACAGGTAACCTCTACTTTCCCTATTATTACTGCTTCTCGTATGCTACTTATCGAGGCTGAAGCTGCTCAACGTGGCTGGATTCAGGCTGATCCTGCCCAACTTTATGCAGCCGGTGTGAAGGCATCATTTGAACAATGGGGAGCCGAAGGTGTTGATGAATATTTGGCACAGGAAGCAGTTGCTTATACGGGTACTGATGCTGATAAAATTAATAAAATTGCTCTTCAGCGCTGGATTAGTGGCTTCATGGCTGATGGTTTTGAGGCATGGTCTGACTGGCGTCGTTTTGATATTCCGAAACTAGAAGTCGGTCCGGTTTGTACAACGATTGATCACATCCCTTATCGCCATCAATTTGATAGCGAAATTTATCAAGGTAATCTTGAAAATTATGAAGCTGCCGTGAAAGCAGATTTGAATGGTGATGATAGCCGTGAGCAACGAGTATGGTGGAATAGAAGATAAGATTTGAAGTATATAATTCTCTTTAAAGTTTCGTTTAAATATAGGGGACATTCTCAGTGATGAGAGTGTCTTCTTTTATTGAAATAAATCAAAAAATATATAGGATAAACGTTAGTTAAGACTAGGTAATTCATAAATTGCCTCGATGGATAGATATACGTATTGCTTTTTCTTATTGACTTTTGTTGTGTTCGGTTGGGTGGCATTTGAAGAATGCTATTGTTGGGATATTGAATTTTTATGAAGAAATTCTCCTGTTTTAAAGCATAAAAAAAGGCTATCTATCCCAGACAGCCAATCTTTTGTTAACCTTAAATCTAATACTATGAAAAACACATTGCAAAGATACGGACTTTCTGCATATCTCCAAATTTTCAGGCTCAAGTAGCGTATCTTATAACATGGTTTAATAGAAGTAACAGTTTCGTTAACATTTAACATAAATCCATCGGATATTAACAAATATCCGATGGAGTAGATTCAGAGATTACTCATATCGCAATGAACGAGCAGGTTTGCTCATTATTATTTTCATTGTCTGGAAAGCCACTGTCACAAATGAGATAAACAGCATCAGCAATACAGGTACTATAAAGAACCACGCTTTGAGATCGGTACGGAAAGCATAATGACTTAACCAGGCATTCATACTAAACCAAGCTACCGGAAGAGCTATAACAACTGCAATCAAAATCAACTGGAAAAATCCTTTGACCAACTGATAGAAAAGATTCCAGCGGGAAGCTCCCAACACTTTACGTATTCCCATCTCTTTGGTGCGGGTGGAACAGGAAAACATGACTAATACCCAAAGTCCGAGACAGGAAATAAAGATTGCCAATCCGGTGAACGAACCGATCATCGCTCCGAAAACCTCGTCTTGCCGATATTGGTGGTCGAAGAACTGATCGAGGAAGAAATAATCAAAGCTGGAATCCGCGAAATACTGATTCCAGATCTCTTGCACTTGAGATACCAGTTCACGGGGATTTCCGGAAGCCATCACAACAGAGATATAACGCTGGGGCAACCAATCAATTTTATCTTTATGAATCAGCATGATAGGTGTATAGTTCTTGCTCAACGCCTGCTGATGATAATCTTTCACCACTCCGATAATCTGCATCGGCGCATCAGTACATTCCACTGTTACCAACTCGCCTATCGCCTCATCATTGGAAGCAAATCCCAGATTACGTACAGCTGTTTCATTAATCACCAGTTTATCGACATCATCACCATATTCTTCGGAGAAACTTCTTCCGGCTACTATCTGCAAACCGTATGCATCCGCATAATCAGGATCACAAGCCAGCATCTCATAAAGACGGTTCTGCTTCAAAGCGTCATTGGTGCGACGATTGGAAAGGAATGTGGCCACTTCTTCGCCCGGCACGGCACCGGAAAAAGTAACCCGATGGACCAGAGGAAGACGCGCGATTGCTTTTTTCATTGCTTCCAACTTGATATTCTGCCCCTCTGTATGTCCCGGAAACTTAACCACTAATGTCTGGCTGGTTTTCACTCCCAAAGATTGATTGCGCATAAAATTCAGCTGTGCAAAAACAATCAATGTAACACAAAGTAAAATCATGGAAGCTGTATACTGGACAACCACCAGTACCTGACGGGTTCGGTCGCCTGACTTGCTATGCAAAAACTTCCCTTTCAACAAGGTTATAGGTTTGCGATTCAACAAAGCCAATGCCGGATAATACCCGGAAATAAATATTCCGGCTATAAAAACGAGAACCAGCAAAATCCACCAGTAATCCATGAACCAGACAGAAAACGTAACTGTACGTCCTACCAATTGGTTGAAATGTGGAAGAACCAGTTCTATTAATCCCACAGCTAATATGAAAGCTATCAGATTCATAACCAAGGCCTCAAACAGGAATTGATAAATCAACTGTTGGCGGAAAGCTCCCACTACCCTGCGCACTCCCACTTCTTTAGCACGCTCCATCGAACGTGCTACGGTCAGATTGATATAGTTAATCCAGGCAATAACCAGAATAGCGACAGCCGCAAAAATCAGGGCGATCATAGCAGAACGATTTCCTTTGGTTTCCGTCTCATAGCCTATCTGTGGGGTGAGATGTATATCTGCCAAGGGAATTAAAGACACGCCCCACGTCTTATTTTTCAGTGCTTCCTCTGTCTTGTATTTCTCCGCCATCACAGGAAATTCTTTTTCTATCTCCGCTTTTCTTTCCGGTGAATCGAGCAAAACATACGTATAGGCTTCATGCTTATACCAGTATTCCTGCATATATTGAGGCAGAGAGGCATAGGAAATCAGAAAATTATAATGAATGTGTGAGTTGGAGGGCATTTCTTTCATGACTCCGGTCACTTCGCACGATACTTTATCATACGTTCCGGTAAAGATCAGAATTTTGCCGATAGGGTCTTCATCTTTGAAATACTTACGGGCAATACGTTCGGTGATTACCACTTGCCGGGGCATGGAGAGACAAGTCTTTTTATCCCCTTTCAGAAGTTCGAAATCAAAAAGACGGAAGAAGCCCGGATCGGCATAGGCTATCTGATTCTCCCGTAATGTCAGTTCGCCATATTTCACAATCTGCTCCGGTTGGAGATGGGTAGCGATACGGGTATAATCTTCGATTCCGGCAAGATTCTCTTTCATGGCCGAGGCATATCCGAAAGAGCTGGTCGCCCAGTAATCGGTCAGGACTTCCCCTTCATGAAAAGTACTTTGCACCCGATAGATATGGGCATATTTCGTGTGCATTTTATCAAAGCTGAACTCAAAAGTGACATAGGTTAGCATCAGTAATGCCGATGCCATTCCGATTGCCAATCCAAAGATATTGATGAAACTGAACTTCTTCCGCTTCATCAGATTCCGATAGGCACTATTCCAGTAATTCCCTATCATACGGTTTCGTTTTTAGATGACGTTTTCTTTTCCAGCGGACGGTTGATGTTTTCGGCTACAATCTGTCCGTCCAATAGTTGGATGACCCGGTGTGCATACTTCGCATCCCGCTGTGAGTGGGTGACGATAATGATTGTGGTTCCCTGACGGTTGAGTTCGCTCAACAGTTCCATCACTTCGATGCCATTCACCGAATCCAGATTTCCGGTAGGTTCGTCGGCCAGCAGTAGTTTACATTCGGTCACTACGGCACGGACAATGGCTACACGCTGTTGCTGTCCGCCGGATAACTGCTGGGGATAATGATTCGCACGATGTAACAGGTTGACTTTTTCGAGCACTTTATTGACTCGTTCTTTCCGTTGGAGAGTCTTCATACCCAGATAGACAAGTGGCAGTTCCACATTCTCATACACGGTCAGTTCGTCAATCAGGTTGAAACTCTGAAAGATAAAGCCCAGATTACCTTTCCGCAAAGCAGTCAACTGGTTTTCAGTCATTTTATCGACTTGCTTCCCCTCAAAAAAGTAAGAACCGGAAGTCGGAGAATCCAATGTACCGAGAATATTCAGCAAGGTGGATTTGCCGCATCCTGACGGTCCCATTATCGCTACAAATTCTCCTTGTTCCACCTGTAAGGTGACATCATTCAATGCTTTTGTCTGCACCTCTTCTGTGGTGAAAAGCATAGATAGTTTTTCTGTTTTAATCATAATAATTATTCATTATTTTAGTATTAGTTTCTCATTGTCTCCAAATAATTCATACCCGGATATGATTACTTTCTCACCCGGAGACAAACCGTCTGTCACCTCGTAATACAGTGGATTCTGCCGTCCTATCTTCACAGGGCGCCGCGTGGCAAATGTACCACTTTCATCGACAACGTACATCCATCGGCCCCCGGTAATTTGAAAGAATCCGCCACGGGGAACCAGAATAGCTTGTGCCGGATCACCCAATTGCAGGTTTATGTGATAAGTCTGTCCGGCACGGATATTCTCCGGTCGTTCGGATATAAAATTGAGGTCTGTACGAAACTGACCGTCTTTCACTTCAGGATAAGGTTTAGTCACTTCCAGTTTATAGGTTCCTCCGTCACGGGTAAAGTCGGCAGGAAGTCCGGGAAGTACCCGTTCTACGTAGTGCTCGTCTATCTGTGCCTGTACTTTAAGGTCGGAAGTGATGATTTGCCCGATATGTTCGCCGGCAGAAATAGATTGCCCGATTTGCGCATTCAGGTTTCCTACCTGTCCGTCAATCGGAGCTTTCACTTTCAGGTTTTCCAAACGCTCACGAACCAATGCCAAGCTCTGTTTCATATTACGTATATTCTCGTCAAGACTGCCTATCTGACTTTCCCGAAAAATATGATCCTGCCGGATACGTTCGTCAATAACAGCCAGTTGCTCTTTGGCTGCTATATATTCTTCCTCTGCCTGGCGATAGTCTTCACGTGCTATCAGTTGTTCGTTTACCAAACGTTTATACTGCTCATAACGGCGTTGCTTCCCGATAAGCTCTTTATTCAGGCCGATACGTTCTTGTTTCAGTTGCAGTCGTTCCTGCTCCATACTAATCCGGGTATTACGCAACTCGTTTTCCTGATAAGCAAGATCGGCTTCACTCTGCATGATACCGATATTGAGCAATGGGTTGCTAAGACGCAGAATCACATCACCGGCCTTTACCATAGCTCCCTCTTCTTTCAGGCGCTCTTCCACACGACCGCCCTCGATGGCATCCATATAGATAATCCGGCTAGGCATGACCTGACCAATCACACGGATATAATCACTGAACTCGGCCTGCTCGACAGTAGCAATTGTCAGCCGGTCTTTCTCCACTGCCATAGAAGAAGCTGTATCTCTGAAAATAAAATAGGCAATCACAGCAAGTCCGAGCATTACCCCACCGACCCAATAAAGACGTTTGCGATTGATGCCGGGTTTTCGTTCAATAAGTGTATCCATAATGGTTTATAAAAAAGTTCCTTGTCGATAATATTTTTCTAGTTTCATCATCATTTCTATTTGCAAGCGTACACGAACCAGTTCTGCTTTGGCAGCAATAAACCGGTTACGGGCTTCCATCAGTTGAAAGACGGAAATCAATCCCTCTTCCCATTTCCGTTCGGATTCTTTCAGTACCAGTGTTTCAGCGTCAAGTTGTGATAATGCCTGCTGATGTTCACTATATCCGGTGTGAAGAGAAAGGAGTGTTTGCTCAATATCCGTATATAATTGTTGTTTTTCAAGTTCTTCTTCGTTTTTGAGCCGATACATATTCAATTTCAGCTTGCGCTGATTGGTCAAACGTTGCAAACCGCTTAGCAGGGGAAAGGAGATGCCAACACCCACATATTTTCCTATATTATCACGCAATTGTCTGGCCGAGAAAGCTGTATTATAATAATTGGAACCGACGGTGAAACGAGCAAAGACAGAGGGTGAGAAAGCTCCTCCCGCTATCGCATACTCTTTATGAGCTGCTTTTTGTTTCAAATCAATCATACGTATGGAGGGCAATATTTCGATAGATTGTGCGTATAGAGTTTCCACAGTCGAAACAGAATATGGTGGTACTTGGGATGCTGTAATCGTATCCAGAATAGCGAGTGTGTCGCCCGGCTGGATATTCATTAATTGTTTCAGATGTAATAAAGCGATCCGACTGCTATTTCCGCGCGACTGATAACGATAAATATCTCCCTCCCGGCGTGCTTTCACCTCCTGTAAATCGGAAGCTGATTTCAATCCCAGTTCCACGAAGACCTCTGTCTGTTTCAAATACCTTTCGCTCAACCGGCTTTGTTCCAAAGCAAGATCGAGCAATTTTCTCTCCAGAATCAGTTTGTAATAAGCATCCGTCACCTGATAGGCCAGTTCATTCTGTTTCTCTTTCAGCTCCCATTCACTACGTTCTTTGTTCATTTTCCGGAAACGCACCTGATTGATACGCGAAAAGCCTTCAAATAAGGAAAGTGTCATATCAAGTCCCACCGTTCCCTCTTCAAAAGATTCACTGGTATACCCATTGGTGTCAGGATCCAGCGAACGTCCGAATCGTTTGCCTGTTTCCGCATTAACCACTATGTGCGGCAGGAAAGCACCGACAGAAGCTATATAATCCGCTTTCGTTTCCTTTATGCCGATAACTCCGTTACGTACAGCCGGATTCTGTTTATAAGCCAAACGAATGCAATCGTCCAAACTCATAGCGGATTGGGCTAGCAGGAAAACCGGCACTGAAAGCAATAGTAGTAAAAGAAATCTTTTCATCCTTTATAATATATGATTGTGTGATAGCAGGATGATAAAAGCAAATGCAATGCCACAAATCATAAATAATTGATTATAAAACAAATAGAAATCACATAATTCTTCCACCGTCCAAAAATTAAACGCCCTAACGTCCAATAATTGGACATTACCGAGAGAATCCCTCTATTCTACCCCATTCTAACTCGTTCTGACTCATTCCAGCATAAACTTTGTATGAAAACGTCTAATTATTGGACACTCCCTTGCAAAGAAAATCAAAAACAGATACCTTTACCCGGAAACTTAAAAGGAACATTCAACGGACAGAGCCCCCAATCTTGCGTATGGAAACAGGAACGATTTTAATTGTAGACGACAATAAGAGTGTATTAGCCTCACTGGAGTTATTACTCGAGAATGTGTTCAGCACAGTCCGCACAGCTGCCAATCCTAATCAAATCACGACCATCTTATCTACCACTCCGATTGATATTGTGATTCTGGATATGAACTTTTCAGCAGGAATCAACAATGGTAACGAGGGACTGTACTGGCTGAAACATATCCATGAAATCCGCCCTTCACTGCCCGTTATTATGCTAACCGCCTACGGTGATGTAGAATTAGCCGTTAAAGCACTGAAGAATGGTGCAACAGATTTTCTACTAAAACCATGGGATAACCACATACTGATACAGAAAATAAAGGAAGCCTATCAAAACAATCGTCCAACCCATCATAAAAACTCTCCCAAATCAACCCAGAAAGCATCCGGTGATGAAAATCTGAATAAGTCAGAAATGTTGATCGGTCATTCCCCTGCAATGCTACAGCTAATTAAGGTAGTTACTAAAGTCGCCAAAACCGATGCCAATATCCTGATAACCGGAGAAAACGGAACAGGAAAAGAGATGTTAGCCAGGGAAATACATCGCTTATCTTCACGAAACACCCGTCAGTTACTTAGTGTCGATATGGGGGCTATCAGCGAATCGCTCTTTGAGAGTGAACTCTTCGGACACGAACGTGGAGCGTTTACTGATGCTTATGAAAGCCGTCCGGGTAAATTCGAAGCCGCCAATGGTGGTTCGCTTTTTATGGATGAAATCGGAAATCTCCCTCTTGCATTGCAGGCCAAACTACTGACTGTACTACAAAACCGAAATATCACCCGAATCGGAAGCAACAAAGTGATTCCCGTTGATATCCGACTCATCTCCGCCACCAACAAAGACATACCGGAGATGATTAAAGAAGGTTTGTTCCGCGAAGACTTATTCTATCGCATCAATACCATCCATCTGGAAATTCCCCCTTTGAGAGAACGGGGAGATGATCTATTATTATTCATCGATGCTTTTCTTCATCGCTTCGCTTCCAAATATCAACGACCGGAAATGCGAATGCATGAGCAAACGATTGAAAAGCTACGCTCCTATCATTGGCCGGGCAATATCCGGGAACTGCAACACACCATCGAAAAGGCGGTTATTTTATGCGAAAGCAACGTGATACGTCCTAAAGATATTCTGGTGAAACAGACTTGGAAACCACAGACAGTCCAAGCGGTGCCCAATCTGGAAGAAGTGGAACGACAAGCCATCGAGACGGCCATCTTGCAAAATAATGGAAACCTGACTGCTGCGGCCGAACAACTTGGTATCAGCCGACAAACGCTCTACAATAAACTGAAACGATTTAAGCCCTAAGCCGTATGCTATTCAGCCGACATATATATTGGACCACATTAGGACATATCCTATTTATTCTTGCTACCGCAGGAACAGGTCTATGGCTCATTATTTCCCAACAAGGAGTGGTAATAGGGATATTACTGGTTATCTGCTCCTTGTTTCAGATTGGAAGATTAGTGAATAAGCTAAACTCTTTCAACCAAAAATTACGCCTTTTCTTCGATGCGATAGAAGACAAAGACAATATGCTCTATTTCCCCGAAAACAATGTCAGCCGGGAACAGGAAATGCTGAATCGTTCACTCAACCGTATCAATGCCCTGCTCATCCGAACTCAAGCTGAATATTCAAAGCAGGAACATTTCTACCGTTCGCTATTGGAAGAAGTCCCTAGCGGTGTGTTGGCATGGGATTCTTCCGGAAAAATAATGATGGCCAACAGTGCCGCACTGACTTTATTGGGATGCCAGCAACTAGCCCAATACGACCAACTGAAACCTATCCTGCAGGAAAAAGAGAAGAAAGAACGACTTAGTCTGTCTCAAAACCAGATGAAATTACAGAACGAAACTATTACCATCTTATCCATCAAGGATATCAGCAATGAACTGAATGATAAAGAGAGTGAATCATGGAACAAGCTAAGCCACGTGCTTACCCACGAAATCATGAACACCATTGCTCCCATCATCTCCCTGTCGCAAACATTATCCGCATATCCGGACAACAGCGAAAAAACACTTCGCGGACTTCATATCATCCAGGCACAAAGTGAACGCCTGCTGGAATTTACCGAATCTTTCCGTCGTCTCTCCTATCTGCCCCAACCGGAAAGGAAACGGTTTTCACTAACAGCCCTCCTGCAAAATCTGCAAGAACTCCTGTCTACCGATTTTCAGGAAAATCAGATTCATTTCACACTTACCTGTCAGCCGGAATTCATCGACATGGATGGAGACGAGAACCAGCTATCCCAAGTCCTGCTCAATCTCCTTAGAAACTCCATTCAGGCGTTAGACGGAAGAACAGACGGAGCAATCGAAATTTATGCATATCGGGACGAGCATATATCTATCGACGTCACAGACAATGGTCCCGGTATCCCCGATGAACTGCAGGAAAAAATATTCATTCCGTTCTTCACCACCAAATCCGAAGGAACCGGTATCGGATTAAGTCTCTGCCGACAAATCATCCGTAACCACAACGGTCATTTGTCTATTTTGGAAAGCCGTCCCGGTAAAACAATTTTTCATATCGACATTTCACTGTAAAACAAACCTTTCACGGCCTTCGAGTGTTTATTATCATATAAACGAATTTTACACGATATGAGCACCAAAGAACAATACTGGAAATATTCCCTCATTGTCATCATCCTGTTTATGGGAGTCATCATCTTCCGCCAAATCACTCCTTTTCTGGGGGGATTGCTGGGAGCACTCACCATCTACATTCTTGTACGCGGACAGATGAATCATCTGGTAGAAAAACGAAAGCTGAAACGAAGCATCAGCGCACTGTTGATTACCGCAGAAACGATTTTCGTCTTTCTTATCCCTTTGGGATTGACTGTCTGGATGGTGGCAAACAAGTTACAGGATATCAATCTGGATCCACAGACCTATATTGCACCTATTCAACAGGTAGCAGAATTCATCAAAGAGAAAACAGGATACGATGTATTGGGAAAAGATACGCTGTCATTCATCATGTCCATACTTCCCCGTATCGGACAAATTATAATGGAAAGCATCAGCAGCCTTGCCATCAACCTGTTCGTCATGATCTTTGTGCTTTACTTCATGCTGATTGGAGGAAAAAAGATGGAAGCTTATGTCAATGACATTCTGCCATTTAATGAAACCAATACGCAGGAAGTCATTCACGAAATCAATATGATTGTCCGTTCCAATGCTATCGGCATTCCCTTACTGGCTATCATTCAGGGAGGCGTGGCTATGATAGGCTATCTGCTTTTCGGAGCACCCAACATACTGATGCTGGGATTCCTGACCTGCTTTGCAACCATCATTCCGATGGTAGGTACGGCATTGGTATGGTTTCCTGTAGCCGCTTATCTTGCCATCAGCGGAGACTGGTTCAACGCCATCGGGCTTTTTGGCTATGGAGCTATCGTCGTATCGCAATCGGACAACCTTATCCGGTTCATCCTTCAAAAGAAGATGGCGGATACACATCCGCTTATCACTATTTTCGGAGTAGTCATCGGCCTGCCGATATTCGGGTTTATGGGAGTCATCTTCGGTCCGTTGCTGCTTTCATTATTCTTTCTTTTTGTGGATATGTTCAAGAAAGAATATCTCGACTTGCGAAATAACCTCCCATCGAGATGACGAAACTACCGAAAAATTGTGTA
>ERZ894191.1253-NODE-1253-length-15069-cov-8.607566_pt1 | contig 15069 bp, 14 predicted proteins | sample MGYA00380282_ERZ894191 | MGnify/ENA primary metagenome ERZ894191 (study PRJEB32331, sample SAMN06328485) | human gut metagenome | biome: human gut microbiome; feature: stool | host: Homo sapiens | collected 2013-02-21 ...
GATGAATCAGATGGATAAGGAAAGAGTGAAGAAATATGATATGCCGGAAGGAAATATGGAAGAGGTGGTAAAAGGTTATCAGGAGACAGCAATTGATAAGATCAAAGAGTTTACGAAAGTCCAGTTTTTACATTGGACACAGGAAGAATTTACGTGCTGTTTCCGAAAAATGCTGACCCTGGAGCAATATAGAAATCCGGAGATTTCCAGACTCTATCAAAAATATCTCGCAGGTGATCCGTTATTATATATAGAAGAGATATTCAGAGGTTTTATTGATAATGACCAGGAAGCAAGGCAGCTGGCACTTGACTTCTATGGACCAATTTTTCTGCTGTACAGTATTTATGATGGAGCGGAGAATAAAGAAATAATTGTAGAGCAAGTCGGACAGCATGTTGACCGGTTTTCAAAAATGCTTCTTGCTAAAGAGGGGAGGTAAATATCAATGAAATTATATTTTGGGAATACCGTAACGACAGTTACAACAATTATGATTCTTGTATTACTTGGATTTATCGGTGAATCCATAGTAAACCAATCAAATATCAATTACTGGGGACGCAGGAGTCTGTTTCTGCTGGCATACGGGCTTATTATATGCTGTTTCGCAGCGGCCAGAGATGGACTTGATAAGACAATTCAGAATACAATTGACGGAAGTTGTGTGCCGGGCTTGTTCTCACTGGTCAGTATCCCTAATCTGATTGGATGCATTGGTGCTGCGATTATTATCATTGCAGTTATCGCAACTCCGATTGCAAAATCACAGCACATGCACCAGATATGGTTTTATGTGATGTCCGGTGGAGTTATGATGAAAATTCTTGTAATGGAGGTGGCCAGAATTATTGTCAGAGTATAAAAGGGCATAAAAATTGTAAACTTTCGCACGATATGCAGGGTTAAACCCTGTAAGTTTTCTTACTTGAATACATGAAGCATAAATTATATAATTGTGTATGCAATGTATAAAGAGGTGAATTATGGAAGTAAGAGAAGAATTGAGGGAAGTTTTATGACAATAAAAGAAAAAGCAGAATTGATTGTAAAAGATATAAAGAAAGAACAGGAAACAAATCCGATTCATATTTTCAAGAATATTGCTAAAAGGGATTATGTCAGTATTCATGGACCGGAACATCACATATTGGATGATGCTAGTTCACTGACAACTTTCCGTATGCAGTTGTGAAACAATTGCAATAAGATTGACATTGAAAAAAAACAGGTATATAATTATCTAATAAATTAATTTGTTAATGTAGTTTTGTAAGTCATCGCAAATAGTTTAATTACATATTGGTGGATTATAGAACGTGAAGTAATTCACGTCCCATAAGGGAAAACAGGTGAAAGTCCTGTCCTGTCCCGCAACTATAAGTGGTTTTATGCCATAAGTCAGAGTACCTTACTATGATCCGTTGTCTAATCTGCGAGGTATGGAAAAGATGGCATAGATAAAATATCATTTTATTTTTATTTGTATGAAACTGTTCCATTCGTGGAACGGTTTTTTTTGTTCATAGAAATTATTTCTGTGAACAAAAGATACTCCGTGAGGGTGAACACTCGCGTGAATATAATATTTTAATTTTTCAAGGAGGAAAGTAACATGGAAATGAAACAAATTATGAAACGATTGGGAATAATGCTATTGACATTATGCCTGTTGGTTGGAATGGTAGGCTGCGGATCATCAGGAAGTAGCAGTGATGCGAATCGTCAGGATGCAGAGAAGATTAAAGAAGATAATCAGTCTGCTGAAGGAAGTTCGGAAGTGGCTTCTACAGAAGCAGAAGTGAAGGTTACAAAGCATACTGAGTATCCATTGACTATTACGACCTATGATAATCAGGGCAATGAAATAGAGACAACTTATAAGAAGGCACCTGAAAAAGTCGTTGCAGTATATCAGGGATGTATTGAGACTATGCTTGCACTGGGTTTGGAAGATCGTCTGGTAGCAACTGCTGGCTTGGATAACGAAGTGCCAGATGAGTTGAAGGAGGCATTTTCCAAGACAAATTATCTCGATGAGTTTACACCATCTAAAGAAACCATTACTATGCTTGAACCAGATATGATTTTTTCCTGGGGTTCTCTGTTTAATGATGACAAGCTGGGAAATGTGACAAACTGGATTGATAAAGGATGCAATACCTATTATAATTCTAACACTCGTCCTTCAGCGGATGGTGCGACTGTGAAAAAAACAATTGAAAACGAATATACAGATATTTTAAATATTGGTAAGATTTTTGATGTACAGGATAAGGCAGAAGCTCTGGTAAAGGAGATTAAAGCAATTATTGACAAGACACAGGAGTCAACTGCTGATATGACAGAAAAACCAAGTGTTATGATTCTGGAGCCTAATGGAGATGAGATTTCCAATTACGGTGCGAATACTCTTGGTGGAGATATGGTAACAACCCTTGGAGGAACTCTGGCAAACCCTGATGCTTCCACAGTTGGAAAAGAAGATATAGTGGCAGCAAACCCAGATGTCATCTTTGTAGTTTATATGCCATATGCAGGAGATGATCCGGAAACAGTAAAGAATAACCAACTTACTGCAATCACAGAAGATAAAACTCTGCAGAGTTTGGATGCAGTTAACAACGGAAGAGTAGTTCCAATCATGCTCAGTGAGATGTATGCAAGTGCGACCAGAACTAAAGATGGTGTGGAAACTTTTGCAAAGGGATTATATCCTGATCTCAAGTTAGGTGAATAGAGGGTACCTGAAGTGGAAAAGAATAATTCAAATGAGAGAATTACAGGAAAGGGAAAGAAATCAGTTTTTATTATTGCTTTGGTTGCCATGTTTATATTTACGATTTTCTCCCTGATGGCATCTATTACCTTTGGTAATGCAGATATTTCATTACAGGAAGTGTACAGTGTTATCGGATATGAGTTATTTAAAATGAACCGGTTTGCAGCCTATTCAACAGGAGCAGTCCACGATGTAGTATGGATGATTCGATTTCCAAGGGTAGTACTGGCTTTGGCCGTTGGCATGGGCTTGTCTATTTGTGGTGTTGTGATGCAGGCGATTGTTCAGAATCCCCTTGCAGATCCTTACATTTTAGGTGTTTCATCCGGTGCAACATTAGGCGCAACCCTAGCAATCATATTAGGAATTGGAACCTTTTTCGGAGGTAATTTTGTCGGAGTAATGGCATTTATCGGTGCATTAGTTACTTCCTTTGCGGTTATGGCAATCGCGAATATGGGAGGCCGTGCAACGGCGGGAAAACTAATCCTTACCGGTACTGCCGTAAGCTCTGTCTGTTCAGCGTTTTCTAATTTTATTATTTATATGCAAAATGATAACAATGCAACTTCCGAGGTGATGCACTGGACGATGGGAAGTCTTTCAGGAGCTGAATGGGGAAAAGTTAAAGTAATCTTACCTGTCATCCTGATTTGTACCATTATTTTCTGGAGTCAGTATAGGAATCTGAACCTTATGCTTTTGGGAGATGAAGTATCCATCACTCTGGGAACCAATCTGCAGAAATATCGGACAATTTATCTGGTCATTGCAGCGGTAATGGTTGGATTTGCTGTCTATACAGCGGGCATGATTGGCTTTGTCGGCTTGATTATTCCTCATGTTGTCCGTATTCTTTTTGGAACTGATCACCGGAGACTGATTCCATTCAGTGCCCTGCTTGGTGGGACATTTCTGATTTGGTCTGATGTGGCCTGTCGGACAATTCTGAAAAATGCGGAGATTCCGATTGGAATACTGGTATCCCTTATTGGTGCTCCATGTTTTATCTACCTTTTAGTAAACCGTTCTTATGGATTCGGAGGTGGTAAATCATGAAAATATCAGTTGAAAATATCGGTTTGTCTTATGATGAGAAACAGATTCTGAAGAATGTTTCCATCCATGCGGAGAATAAAGAGTTTGTTGGCTTAATTGGTCCCAACGGTAGTGGAAAATCAACTTTGCTCAAATGTATTTACCGTGTGCTGAAACCACAAAAAGGTGCGGTTTATCTCGGTGAGGAATCCTTGGATGCTATGAGCTACAAGAGTTCTGCCCGAAAGATGGCAGTGGTGGCCCAGCACAATTATTATAACTTTGACTTTTCTGTCTGGGAAGTGGTCCTTATGGGACGCTCTCCGCACAAGAAAGCGATGGAGAGAGAGAACATTGAGGATTTCCGGATTGTAGAGGAGGCTTTAAAAAAGGTCGGTATGTATCATTTCCGTCAGAGAAGTTTCTCGACACTTTCCGGTGGAGAGCAGCAGAGGGTCATCTTAGCCAGAGCGCTGGCCCAGCAGACTCCATGTTTGATCCTTGATGAACCAACTAATCATTTGGATATTACCCATCAGTTGCAGCTCCTTCGTACTGTCAAAGAATTAAATGTGACGGTCATTTCCGCCATCCATGATATGAATATTGCTGCGGCATTTTGCGATAAAATTTATGTATTGAAAGATGGACACATTGTAGATTATGGAACTCCACGTGAAGTACTTACAAGGAAACTACTAAAAGAAATTTATGAAGTGAACAGTGAAATTGTGGAAGACAGCAAAGGACAGATGCATATATTATTCACACAGTAGGGGGTCCCATGATAAATATAGGAATATTGACTTGTATACATTCCAATGATGTTTGTGCGAGGGTAGGTTGCCTGAATGCTTTTTATGACCGTAAAAATTTTTTTGCAGACTATCCGGAAGATGCTAGACTAACTGCTCTATTTACTTGTAATGGCTGTGAAGAAGAACGACCGCAGCCTCCTAATGAGGATAAGGGAATTCTGGAAAAAATAGAACGATTAAAGAAAGAACAGGTTTCGGTTGTTCATGTAGGAATATGCAGGCTGAAAGAAGATGGGACAGAATGCGAAAGAATTACTCAGATAATCTCTATGCTAGAACAAGGAGGAATCAGGGTGTTTTTAGGAACCCATAGAGAATAAAATATTTTTATTAATAAGAGATTCCATTCATGAGAGTGGGGTCTCTTTTATTTTGAAATAATTAGAAAAGATGGAGATTCATTATGGAAAAACAGGAAACAAAGACAGCCAGCCCTTATGAGCTGGACGGGCGTCCGCCTCTTAAGGTAGCAATTCCTCTGGGACTGCAGTATGTACTTGCGATGTTTGTAGGTAACCTTACACACGCTTCTGATTATTACATCAGCCTGCGGAATCGAATCCGGAGGAGACCTTCAGGTGGCATTGCTTCAGAATGCCATGCTCATAGCAGGAATCATTACACTTTTACAGGTCTTTACCATTGGACCCGTGGGAGCGAAACTCCCAATTGTTATGGGAACAAGTTCTGGTTTCATTGGTGTATGTCAGAGTGTTGCCGGAGTTATGGGGAATGGGGTAGTAGCCTATGGTGCTATTATGGCAGCATGTTTTATCGGTGGCCTTTTTGAGACAGTTCTCGGAGGCTTTTTGAAACCATTGAGAAGATTTTTCCCGGCTGTTGTAACAGGTACCGTTGTACTTTCAATTGGTCTTTCACTTATCAGTGTTGGAATCAGTTCTTTTGGTGGTGGAAGTTCTGCTAAGGATTATGGTTCACTTGAAAATCTTTTTGTAGGTATGGTTGTTTTAATCGTGATCATTGCATTAAAACATGGAACAAAGGGCTTTACCAGTTTTTCATCTATTTTACAGGTGCAGGAAGGGGGTGAAGCCCAATATGCAGCTGATTACATCGTTTATACTCTCTATCGTGGCAAGTATAGTTGCCTACTATATTTGCAAATGGTTGGATGGAGATAACAAAAGGTAGCCAGCCAAGGGATTAAGCCACCCTGCCAAAAACGGAATAAAAAAGCCCCCAGAATTGCGGATTCTCTGGGGGCTTTTTGTGATTGCCAATATGCGGCTTAATCACATCGTTTGCCTAAAGGCATTATATCATATGTATTTTTGTTTTTCAATATACACAAGCTCGCATATTTTGTAGTTACGAGTATTGTTTTTTATATTATTGTGGGTCAGGTTCCTTTTTAGAATCATTGATTTTGTTGGATAATTTCTCAATATGCTTCTGAAGTTGTTCTATCTGAATAGATAATTTAGCATTTTCTTTATCTGCCTGCCGGAGCTGTTCTTGATATTCTTTACGTAATTCTCGTTCCTTTGCAATAACAGCCTGTTCTGTTGCTAATGCTGCTTGTGCTTGCAATGTTTCCTTCTGACGTTCAAAGTCAGTCTGTGCAGTATTAAGAGAGGTTTCAAATTCCTTTTTCTGATTAGATAATTCCGTATCTTTTGCCTTTAAATCTGCCTGGAGAGAAGCAAAATTATCTTGTAAGGATTTATATTGTTCCTGCAGGGATTTATAAGCGGATAGGCTTTCTTTCATATCAGACATTTGCTTTAATAGTAAGTCATTACTGGCAGTTTTTTCATTAGCGATTGCCCTGGCATCGTTTCTTTCTCGTATTGCTTGCTCACGTTCACGATTTGCAGATTCAATTTCTGTTTGAGTTTGCTGTTTTATAGTTGCAATCTCTGCCTGAGCTGTTGAAGTTACTGTTGCAATGTTTGTTTTAGCCTGTTTTATAGTTTCTTCGGCTGTCTGAGCTTTTAGTTGTGCTTCTTCTGTTTCCTTTTTTGCCTGCTCTAGTGCGGCTTTTTTCTCTTCAATGGCTGAATCTAATTTTTCTTTTGCTTCAGCCAGTTGAATATCCTGTCCGGCCACAATGCCATTGATCTGTTTAAGAAGAGAGCCAAGTGTCTTTTCTATGGCTTTAAGGTTTGGCTCTAGTGCCGGATGAGTCCCTTTTACGGATTCTGCTTCTGCTAAATCAAGGATACGTAGGAGAGTATCTTCTTTTTTATCTCCATTTTGGGTATAGATTTCCATGATTTTATTCGCTTTTTCGATTGTTTCTGGGGAAGCTGCAACTGCAAAATTTGCCATAATATATAATATCCTCCTTTACTACAATAATCTGATTCTAAAACTACTAATAAAATTATAACATATGCATTAATATTAATCAATTAATATTAATATAACATGTGAAAATGATGGTTTTATAAGAAATTAAAGAAGAAAATCCTTGTTATTGAGTAAAAATAAAGTAGAATTTGACTTTTAGCAGACTGTAAGGGCAGTTTTAAATTATTAATTTGAGATTTGGAAAAGAGTTCACAGAATATTCACAAAAATTTAGCACTCAATACTTGACGTGGCTAATAATAGGTGTTATATTACAGCTAGAACAAAAGAGAGGGCATAAAGGAATAGGAAATAAGTTCCGAACCGGAGTTCATAAAATTCATTTCAACATAGTCGAAAGAAAGATGCTTCCGATTTGCTGAAGACAGTAAAAGAGTTTGAAAGGAGCAATGACTTATGATGATGCCTAGTATTTTTGGAGAGAATTTATTTGATGATTTTGATAGCTGGTTTAGTGACCCGGTTGAAAAGAGATTTTTCGGTAAGAAGAATCCGTTATATGGAAAACATGCAAAGAACCTTATGAAGACAGATGTGAAGGAAAAGAAAGACCATTATGAAGTAGATGTAGACCTTCCAGGATTCAAGAAAGATGAAATCAAACTGGAGCTTGAGAATGGATATCTTACCATTTCTGCCGCAAAAGGTTTAGATAAAGATGAAACAGATAAAAAGACTGGAAAATATATCCGTCGTGAGCGTTATGCCGGTAACTTATCAAGAAGCTTTTACGTTGGAGATGGCGTAAAGCAGGAAAATATTAAAGCTTCCTTTAAGAATGGTATTTTAAGAATCACTGTTCCGAAAGAAGAAAAGAAAGCAAAAGAAGAAAAGAACTATATTACGATTGGTGAATAATCTTTTAGATGATTTTGCCAGAAAGTAAGTTTGAATATATTGAGATTTAACAGATACCCAGAAAGGTATTTGATACGATATAAATAAAAAGGATTATAACAAGGGTGAAAGCGTTTAAAACACCCAATAGATAGATTGATATTAAATTTGAAGGGAGAAATGACCTATGATGATGCCTAGTATTTTTGGAAATAATTTTGTAGATGATGTATTTGATGACATGTTCCCATTCGCAGGAGGTTATACTACTGCTAATTATGATCTGATGAAGACAGACGTAAAAGATGCTGGCGACCATTATGAATTGGAAATGGAAATGCCAGGAGTTGAAAAAGAGAACATTAAAGCAGAACTGAAAGATGGTTATCTGACAGTTACCGCACAGCAGAATACAAATAAAGATGAGAAAGATAAAGAAGGCAACTATATCCGTAAAGAAAGATACAGTGGAAGTTGCCAGAGAAGTTTCTATGTTGGCGAAGGCGTAAAACAGGAAGATTTGAAAGCTGCATTTAACAACGGAATTCTTACTGTAGCAGTTCCAAAAGAAGCTGAAAAGCCAGCAGAAGAAGAGAAAAAGTATATTACGATTGAGTAACAGATTAAATAAAAATCATCACATAGTCATAAAATAAAAAGAAGGGGCATCTCCTTTATTCAGGGATGCCCCTTCTTTTTGCTTTTTTAAGATAATTATCAACAGTAGATTTGCTACAATTCATTTGTGAGGCAATCTCACGTAGAGAATATCCTTTTTGATTCAATTCATAGATAATTTGAATCTCTGATTCTGTAAGCTTATTAGGTCGACCGGCAGGCTTTCTTTTGGAAATTTTATCCTGCCTATCTTGTTCAATATTTTTTGCAAAGATTTCTACAGATTGTTTTTGCGATTCATTAAGTGTAGATTTTATAGTTTCTGCAGGGATTATATTAGGCTCCTGCTGTTCATAGGAGGCAAGGCGAGCTTCTAATTGCTGAATTTTGATGTCTTTTTCGTGGTTTTCCTTATTTAATTGATTTATTTTTCTTTCAAGAATCTGTGTTTTGCTTGGATGTTTATAAGGTTTCTTATTTTCTGGCAGACATTGAAAATTGGTATCTTTAGAACCATTGGCATTAAGAGTGTGACTAAAATAAACGTCTATTCCGTCAAGCGTGAAGCTCCAATAATCTAAACGATAAACAGTTTTATCTGAATTTAGAATAGATAAAGGAATGTTTTTATCATCTTCGATTGGTTCAATACGAATACTTCCAGATTTATCCTCTTTTTCGTATATATTTGTATCAATAGGACCGGTATCTGAAGGGTTATATATAGGAAGTTCAGAATATTCACCATAACAGCTTAATATTTTTTGAATCTGCTTATCAGTGGGATATTTTTTTTCGCTCATGTAGCTTACCTCACATTAATAATAGATAGTATATGGGTAAAGTATAACATTCATAGGAGAAAAAAACAATTTGCTTATGAGAAAGAAGAATATTGAAAATAAAAAATACATATGATATAATGCCAATAGGCAAATGATGTAAGTATCCATGTTGGATTCTACAAAACAAAAAGCCCCCAGAATTGCGGATTCTCTGGGGGCTTTTTGTGATTGCCAATATGCGGCTTAATCACATCGTTTGCCTAAAGGCATTATATCATATGTATTTTTGTTTTTCAATATACACAAGCTCGCATATTTTGTAGTTACGAGTATTGTTTTTTATATTATTGTGGGTCAGGTTCCTTTTTAGAATCATTGATTTTGTTGGATAATTTCTCAATATGCTTCTGAAGTTGTTCTATCTGAATAGATAATTTAGCATTTTCTTTATCTGCCTGCCGGAGCTGTTCTTGATATTCTTTGTGTAATTACGATTTTTAATTGAAAATAGCAAGGTGTAAAATATAAAAACGTACACCTTTTGCTGACGATATTATGCGAAAATGATAAAAGTGCTCTTTATCTGACATGGAAGTGTTTAAGGGGATGGAGCAAAAGCCTTGATTTTATTGGGTTTCTTGGATGGAAGGATAGAATTTACACCTTTGGAAGATTGGATCGGTAGAAATAGTGAAGACGTGGGATAAATCTTACGTCTTTTTGTTATATTAAGCAGATGACTTGAAAAAGCAATTGAGGGAAGTAGTGTGTCTTGATATAATTAAGTCATACTAGATTTATTTCTTAAGGTATTGAAATTGGTTGAAGAATATGTTGATCGAAATATTGCTATGAATTAAGAAAAAATTGTAAATAGCAGAGAAAGTTTTGGAAATATAAAATGAGCAAGAAAAATGTGGATATAAAATATGAATTGATACCATATGATGATTTTATTGGCTCAAAAGAATTTGATATTGATAAAACCATTTATGATTTAAATAGTCAGATTGAATTACTATCAAATCAAGCAGATAATTTGGATTATATTGTCGCAATTGCAAGTGGTATTGTTTGTGGCTTGTTGGATATTCTTTGGGTTGGAGAGCTTAATCTGGCAAATGGACGCAGTGTTGCTAGTGATAAAGTAGATGCCTTCGTAAAAAAGACAGCAGAAATGTTAGAGGATGAGAAATTTGATGATGTAAAATCCGCAGTGAAAGCTTTGGAAAAACGATTTCCCATTCCAAGTGATGGGAATACGCCTGATTTTGGTGGTGGATTACAACATCATCTGAGAGATTTTGCTCACCATCCGACAATTGTGGGTTTGGCATTCTCGTTATTGACTCAGTTTACGGAGAAATCATATGGAACAGATGCTAATGGGGTATTTCTTATTGTTGATGTTTCGGAAAAGAGTAAGCCTTTCATTGGAGAGGATGTACCGCAGAAAATTTTGATGGGAACTATAACCTGGTTCTTCCATCTTGTAAGTGATGTTGCCGGGTCAAGCAGTACGGCGGGTGTTACTGGTGGTACAGGAATTCCCGGACCGATTCTTGCTTTGGCAAAGGAGATTTCAGCAATACCGTTTTTTAAGGATATAAAGGTCGATGATGATATGTCCTTGTCTTTATTCCTTTCAAAGTTGTTTAATGGTACACTTATGATGCAACGTGATGAAAATGGACAGATTATCAAGGAGTCCGTCATTAAATTTGATTTGCGCGGTGAACTTGGCGTTGCTGTGGAATTGTGTAAACAGGCTGTTCCAGTAATTGCTAATGAGTGTATTGTGCGTGCATTTTATTTTATAAGGCGTCTTGCAATGGAAATGAAAGAAAATAGTGTGGGTTGCCTTGCAGACATGAAAAAGATTGATTGGAATTCTGTTAAGCCTGCCAACAATCCAACAATTGCACATATGTTGATTGTTTCAACGGGAGTATTTACTGCACTTGATGTTGGTGAGGCAATCACAACTCAAAAGTATTGGGTATCCATTAATTATGTTGGCGTGGGAAGGTTTGTGGTTGCTATCGGTTCTGATGTGAGTTTGGGACTTAAGGTTCGAAATGTTAAAAAGATTCGAGATGTGTATGAGAACATAAAGCAGCAGACATTCAGAAGAGCCGATGCAGATATTTATAAAAGAATAGGAACAGATATGGATATACAGATGGATAAATTCGGTCTCTCATTAGAGCAGACGAAAATACTTTATAATCTTGAATATTACAAGACGTTTAATGATATAGAACATACTAATATTCCTATAACTGGAGAAAGAGTTAAAGAACTGAAAACTGCATGGCTTCAGGAATGGGCGAAGTTTATCTCTGATGGTTTTGAGAGCTTTACGCAGGTTCCCGGAGCGAAAATGTATTGGTACACTATGGATGAATTGCAACAGTATATTGCCGGACAAAATCCTAATGAACCGTGGTATCGTTTGATTCTTCTTGAAGCAATGTTGTTTGAACCGTATTATCCGCTTGGAACGGAGAAGGATAAAAAAGGAAATGATGTACCGTGCAAAAAATACAAATATCTGAACAATACGATTAATGGTTTCAAAAAAAACGAAGGTGACCGTTTCCTAAATGCACAATTTACAGGTAAGTATTGTGAAAAAGAATATGTAAAACGATTACGAAAGTCTTATAACAAGCGAATGAATGAACTTAATGAGGTCCTCAAGACTGTGATTACATCTCTGTCCATCACGGCGTTTATTGCAATAGTTACCGTTGTAACTGCAGGGGCTTTTGCGGGTCCTATTGCTGTGGCATTGGTAGGTTCAAATTTTGCTGGGCTTAGTGGTGCAGCATTGACCAATGCCTGCCTCGCATATCTTGGTGGAGGTGCTATAGCAGCAGGTGGCACCGGAATGCTTGGTGGAACAATTGCTATTGTTGGCGGCGGAGCAGCACTTGGAATAGTTGGTGGTGCCGGAGTTGGTGGTGCTGTTGGTTCAGCAGGACTTTTAGGTAAGAAAAATACCATTATGCAATCGGCAAAATTGCTCACTTCTGTACGGGAAATTTTCCTTAATGATGAACATGATGTCGAATTTTCCAACAGCGTGTACGAACAATATCTTCAGAATATTACAGAAATCGAAAAGGGTCTTGTGGAACTCAGATTAAAGAAAGATGTTGCAAAGGGTAAAGAGAAAAAAGCTATAGCAGAATCTATAAAAAAGGCAGAAAAATCTGTGGAGGCAATGGAAGTTGCACGAAAAAATATGCTAAAGTACAATAGTTCTTTTGCTGAAGGATTGCAGATACAATGATAAATTGCATGGAGAATTGGGTTGGATAATAACACTGAAATTGAGGTGAGAACATGGCAAAGAAGAATAACGGAAAAGACTTTCTGTTTTCCGATGACTGCGGATTTATAAATGGTGATGATGAAGGCGGAGAGTCTTATCGATATTCTGATGGAAGCGGATATTATCATGGTGCAGATGGCAGTGAAGGATACATTTACTCTGACGGAAGCGGATACTATCACGGTGCTGATGGTAGTGATGGATATATTTATTCTGATGGTAGTGCATATTTCCGGGGTGCAGATGGAACGGATGCTTATAAGTACTCTGATGGAAGTGGATATTATCGTGGCGGTGATGGTAGCGATGGATACAAATATTCCGATGGAAGTGGATATTTTACAGATTCATCGGGAAGCAGAATCTCATATGAAGCAGGTGATGACACTGATAAAGATGATATTGATTTGGGTGGTAGTAGTTTGGGAGATGCACTCGGTACAATAATTGGTGCAGGACTTGCCGGAGTTATGGCGGCTGGTATAAAAGCTGCGGCTGAAGAACGAGAGCGAGAAGCACAGCGTGAGGCTGAACGGCGAGAACAGGCACGTATTAACAGCGAAAACAGGCGTGCTTGGAGAAAAAGTCATAGAAAAGGTATTGCAATCACAATCGTAATTTCCATTTTTTGTGTGCTTTTGTTGATAGGATATTATGAAATTCAAAAACTGATTCCGATGGGGTATCCGAGTGATTCTTTAGAAGGTCTAAAATACACGGAGGTAGTTCAGCAGTTGAAGGAATCTGGTTTTTCAAATGTTCATACAAAAGAAATATCGGATTTGACTATATCTAGGGATGGCAAGGAAAATCTTGTTACAGAAGTAAAGCTCATTTTCGGTGATTCTTTTTCTGAAGATACAAAGTATCCATCAAATTTATGGATTACGGTTGTATATCATACTGTGGAATTATATGCTTCTCCGCTGACATCTAAGGAAGCAAAAGGTATGAATTATCTTGATGTCATTGATGAATTTGAAAAAGCCGGATTTGTTAATGTTACCACTGATGTGAAATATGACATTATTACAGGGTGGCTGACAGACGATGGGGAAGTAAAATCGGTAAGCATCAACGGTGATAAAAAATTTGATTCTTATGATGAGTATAGACTGGATGCGGAAGTTGTTATTACATATCATACATTAAAAAAGAACAGATTCAAATAATAGGCTGTCTTTGGCGAGAGGTATAGGTGAGCTGATAAAAAATACAATGAAATATAGCAAATCTACCTCTCAGCTTCCATAAAATCAATTCTATGATAAAAATATACCGTATAGACATCTATTAGCTCTTATCTGAGAAATATAAAAGAAATAAATATCATGAAGTAAATTATTGCTATGAAGAAGGAGAGAGTTTATTGATGAGTATCTATTGCTTGGGTTATTAAATTCATATATTGTAAAAAGACAAATTAGAACAAAGCAATTTACAAGGAATGTTATAGATACTTTACTTTAGATAGTCGTCTAAATGAGGTGGTAATTCCTATACCGAAGTCTGAAGCAGTTAGAAAAGAAATATCCAATCGTGTAAAACAGATTGTTGAAAGCAGGATTACTGCTCGAGAAGAAATGGTTTTGTTATCAGAGGAGATAATTAGAATATGATATTATTAATGTAAATAGGGAAGGTTAAATCTCTACCAATTTTCATCCTGAAGACCGATGCCCCCTCTCACGCGTATTTTCGCGAAATTGCAAAGGGGGTATTGTTTTTCATCGGGTATTTACCGGGAGATCACGCCACATGTTTGCCGGCACACATATTGCGGCAATATGGAGAAATCTGGCCTGAATCCAAAGACGTTGCAGTATCTTATGGGACATAGTGATATAGGAGTTACGCTTAACACCTATACGCATTTAGGACTTGAGGATGCAGAGGATGAATTGAGGCGGCTGGAGAACTTGCAAAATGCCAGAAAAGAACTGGAACGAACACAAGGGGAGAAGCCGGTATCACAGAAGATGTTTAAGGCAATATAGGAGAATAGTTAGTTTGGAGGCGCTCTGGCGATAGCTGGGGCGTTTTTTTGTTATGGAAATGAGAAGAAAATGACGATATAATATATGTAGCTAGGAAGTTTTTGGAAGGGAGAGAATTTAATTATGGAACTAGATCTTATTATTCTTCCTAAAAGCGGTAATGAGTCTCAGACTAAATTAGAATTGAAGCAGAAATTAGTTAAAGTACTAGAGGAAATATATGATGATGTCCAGAAGGAGATTTTACAAATTACTATTAATAGTGAAAAAGTTGATGTGAATTATCGAATATCCACTAAGAATGATAATATGTTATTTGTAAAATTATGGTGTAAATACACACCAGCTAAAGAAGCTGAAATCTTAGACAATGCTGTAAATAGATTGATACGTGGTAAACATAGGAAAGATTGGAATATTGTTATAACTTATGATGAAGTTTCACAATTATATTCTTGTAAGCTTATGCCTTTGTTTGGTGTGTTTGAACGACGGACAAGAGAATTAGTATATACAACTA
>ERZ894191.1269-NODE-1269-length-14956-cov-51.048587_pt1 | contig 14956 bp, 10 predicted proteins | sample MGYA00380282_ERZ894191 | MGnify/ENA primary metagenome ERZ894191 (study PRJEB32331, sample SAMN06328485) | human gut metagenome | biome: human gut microbiome; feature: stool | host: Homo sapiens | collected 2013-02-21 ...
CACTGAAGAAAACTTTGGAAGAAGCTGGAGCTGAAGTTGAGCTTAAATAATATTAGCCTGAGTATCAGGTAATACGGTTAGGAATCCTCTGGTAGAGGATTCTTAACCTTTTTGTGTCTATATTATTATTAAGTTCTACAAAATATTAACAAATGTCTTCAAATACTGAAAATCAAAGAGTTAATTTTGCTTCCATCAAGAATCCGATGAAGTATCCGGATTTCTTGGAAGTGCAATTGAAGTCATTCCAAGACTTTTTACAGTTGGATACCCCGCCCGAAAAGCGTAAGAATGACGGGCTGTATAAGGTATTCGCTGAAAACTTCCCTATTGCTGACACTCGTAATAACTTTGTCCTTGAATTCTTGGACTATTACATTGATCCGCCTCACTATTCAATAGACGAGTGTTTGGAGCGCGGGCTCACATACAGCGTGCCTTTGAAAGCAAAACTGAAGTTGTATTGTACTGATCCTGATCATGAAGATTTCGATACGGTTATTCAGGATGTTTATCTGGGTCCTATTCCGTATATGACTCCGAAAGGAACTTTTGTTATTAATGGTGCTGAGCGTGTAGTTGTTTCTCAGTTGCACCGTTCTCCGGGCGTGTTCTTTGGTCAGAGCGTGCATGCTAACGGTACTAAATTGTACTCTGCCCGTATTATTCCATTCAAAGGTTCATGGATCGAATTCGCTACAGATATTAACAATGTAATGTATGCGTATATCGACCGTAAAAAGAAATTGCCTGTTACTACTCTGTTAAGAGCTGTAGGTTTTGAAAATGATAAAGATATCCTCGAAATCTTCAATTTGGCTGAAGACGTTAAGGTTAATAAGACTAACTTGAAGAAAGTCGTAGGAAGAAAACTCGCTGCTCGTGTTTTAAAAACATGGACAGAAGATTTCGTAGATGAAGACACAGGTGAAGTTGTTTCTATTGAACGTAATGAGGTTATTATCGACCGTGAAACTGTGATTGAAGAGGATCATATCGATGAAATTATAGACTCAGGCGTTCAGAATATCCTTGTTCACAAGGAAGAAGCGAATTCATCCGACTACTCTATTATATTTAATACCCTTCAGAAAGACCCGAGCAACTCTGAAAAAGAGGCTGTACTTTACATTTACCGTCAGTTGCGTAATGCAGATCCGGCTGATGATGCCAGTGCTCGTGAGGTTATCAATAACCTGTTCTTCTCTGAAAAAAGATATGACCTTGGCGAGGTAGGACGTTACAGAATCAACAAAAAGTTGGGACTGACTACGGACATGGATGTGAAGGTATTGACAAAACAAGATATTATTGAAATCATTAAGTATCTGATTGAGCTGATTAACTCTAAAGCGGATGTTGATGATATTGACCACTTGAGTAACCGTCGTGTACGTACTGTAGGAGAACAGTTGTCCAATCAATTTGCGATTGGTCTGGCACGTATGTCTCGTACCATCCGTGAGCGTATGAATGTGCGTGACAATGAAGTGTTTACTCCGATTGATTTGATTAATGCGAAGACTATTTCTTCTGTTATCAATTCATTCTTTGGAACAAATGCTTTGTCGCAGTTCATGGATCAAACTAATCCATTGGCTGAAATCACTCTCAAGCGTCGTTTGTCAGCGTTAGGACCTGGTGGTCTGTCACGTGAACGTGCTGGTTTTGAGGTTCGTGACGTACACTATACTCATTATGGTCGTTTGTGTCCGATTGAAACTCCTGAAGGTCCGAATATCGGTTTGATTTCTTCTTTGTGTGTGTATGCTAAGATTAATGAACTTGGCTTTATTTCAACTCCTTATCGTAAAGTAGCTGATGGTAAGGTGGATATATCTGATGAAGGTATTGAATATCTGACAGCCGAAGAGGAAGAGGATAAGATAATCGCTCAGGGTAATGCTCCATTGGATGATGAAGGCAAATTTGTTCGTGAGAAAGTAAAAGCTCGTCGTGATGCTGATTATCCTGTTGTTACTCCTGACCAGGTAGAGTTGATGGATGTTTCTCCACAGCAGATTGCTTCTATCGCTGCTTCTTTGATTCCGTTCTTGGAACATGACGATGCTAACCGTGCATTGATGGGATCAAACATGATGCGCCAGGCAGTTCCTTTGTTGCGTACAGAGGCTCCTATTGTAGGTACAGGTATTGAAAAACAGTTGGTTGAAGACTCTCGTACTCAGATTGCAGCAGAGGGTGATGGTGTTGTAGAATATGTCGATGCAACAACTATTCGTATCTTGTATGACAGAAATGAAGATGAGGAATTTGTAAGCTTTGAACCTGCTTTGAAGGAATACAGAATTCCTAAATTCCGTAAGACTAATCAGAGCATGACCATTGACCTCCGTCCTACTTGTGATAAAGGACAGCGTGTGAAGAAGGGTGATATCCTGACTGAAGGATATTCAACTCAGGGTGGTGAGCTTGCATTGGGTAAAAACCTGTTGGTGGCTTATATGCCTTGGAAAGGTTATAACTACGAGGATGCTATTGTATTGAATGAACGCGTTGTACGTGAGGACTTGCTGACTTCTGTACACGTTGATGAATATATTTTGGAGGTCCGCGAAACGAAACGCGGTATGGAAGAATTAACTTCTGATATTCCTAACGTGAGTGAAGAAGCTACTAAAGATTTGGATGAAAACGGTATTGTACGTGTAGGTGCACGTATCGAACCGGGTGATATCCTGATTGGTAAGATTACTCCGAAAGGTGAATCAGATCCTTCTCCGGAAGAAAAATTGCTTCGTGCTATTTTCGGTGATAAGGCAGGTGATGTGAAGGATGCTTCATTGAAAGCTTCTCCGTCATTACGTGGTGTCGTTATTGACAAGAAGTTGTTCTCACGTGTTATCAAGAGCAGAAGTGAGAAGAATGCCGATAAGGCTATTCTGCCTAAACTGAATGATGAATTCGAAGAAAAGGCAGCAAAACTGAAAGATATCTTGATTGAGAAACTATTGGTTTTGACTAATGGTAAGGTTTCCCAAGGAGTGAAAGATTATTTGGGAACGGAAGTTATTGCCAAGGGGGCGAAGTTCACCAAACGCGATTTGGAATCATTGGATTATACTATTATCCAGTTGAGCAAGTGGACAGCTGATGCTCATAAGAATGACATGATTCGTGACTTGGTGATGAATTATTTGAAGAAATATAAAGAATTGGATGCTGAATTAAAGCGTAAGAAGTTTGCTATCACTATCGGTGATGAACTTCCTGCGGGCATTATTCAGATGGCTAAGGTTTATATTGCCAAGAAGCGTAAGATTGGTGTAGGTGATAAGATGGCGGGACGTCACGGTAACAAGGGTATTGTTTCTCGTGTGGTTCGTCAGGAAGATATGCCGTTCTTAGCAGATGGTACTCCAGTAGATATCGTATTGAATCCGTTGGGTGTGCCTTCTCGTATGAATATTGGTCAGATTTTCGAAGCCGTATTAGGTCGTGCCGGAAAAGAGTTGGGTGTGAAATTTGCTACTCCTATTTTTGACGGTGCTTCTATGGATGATTTAAATGAATGGACAGATAAAGCTGGATTGCCTCGTTATTGTAAGACTTATCTTTGTGATGGTGGTACAGGCGAACGCTTTGACCAACCTGCAACAGTGGGTGTAACTTATATGTTGAAACTAGGGCATATGGTTGAAGATAAGATGCATGCCCGTTCTATCGGTCCGTACTCCCTTATTACTCAGCAGCCGCTTGGTGGTAAGGCACAGTTCGGTGGTCAGCGTTTCGGAGAAATGGAAGTTTGGGCGCTTGAAGCATTCGGCGCAGCACATATCTTACAGGAAATCCTGACCATTAAGTCTGATGACGTTGTAGGACGCTCAAAGGCTTACGAAGCTATTGTGAAAGGTGAACCTATGCCAACTCCGGGTATCCCCGAATCTCTGAATGTATTGTTACACGAACTGAGAGGTCTTGGCTTGAGTATCAACCTTGAATAATAAAAAAATATAACTCTTTACATTATAAATAAGGAAGTATGGCTTTTAGAAAAGAAACTAAGATAAAGAGTAATTTCTCGAAAATCTCAATTGGCTTGGCTTCACCCGAAGAAATCCTTGAGAATTCGAGCGGTGAGGTGTTGAAGCCTGAAACGATCAACTACCGTACCTACAAACCGGAACGTGATGGTTTGTTCTGCGAGCGTATTTTCGGTCCGGTGAAAGATTACGAATGTCATTGCGGTAAGTACAAACGTATCCGTTATAAAGGTATTGTTTGTGACCGATGTGGCGTTGAAGTGACTGAAAAGAAGGTCCGTCGTGAACGTATGGGACATATTCAGTTAGTTGTGCCTGTAGCGCATATCTGGTATTTTCGTTCATTGCCGAACAAGATCGGTTATTTGTTGGGGCTGCCTACAAAGAAACTAGACGCTATTGTATATTATGAACGTTATGTGGTTATCCAGCCGGGTGTGAAGGCTGAAGATGGCATTAATAAATATGATTTGCTTTCTGAAGAAGAGTATTTGGATATCTTGGATACACTTCCTAAAGAAAACCAATATTTGGAAGATACAGATCCGAATAAGTTTATAGCTAAGATGGGAGCAGAAGCCATTTATGATCTGCTCTCAACTTTGGATTTGGATGCTTTATCTTATGAATTACGTCATAAAGCAAGTAATGATTCTTCGCAGCAACGTAAGAACGAGGCTTTGAAGCGTCTGCAGGTAGTTGAATCGTTCCGTGCATCTCGCGGACGTAATAAACCTGAATGGATGATTGTACGTATTGTGCCGGTTATTCCTCCTGAACTGCGTCCATTGGTTCCGTTGGATGGTGGCCGTTTCGCTACCTCTGACTTGAATGACTTGTATCGTCGTGTGATTATCCGTAACAACCGTTTGAAGCGACTGATTGAAATCAAGGCTCCCGAAGTGATTTTGCGTAACGAAAAACGTATGTTGCAGGAGGCTGTCGATTCCTTGTTCGATAACTCACGTAAATCAAGTGCAGTGAAGACTGACGCTAATCGTCCATTGAAATCACTGTCCGATAGCTTGAAGGGTAAGCAAGGACGTTTCCGTCAGAACTTGCTGGGTAAGCGTGTTGACTACTCTGCTCGTTCGGTTATCGTTGTTGGTCCTGAATTGAAGATGGGTGAATGTGGTATTCCTAAACTGATGGCTGCAGAGCTTTACAAGCCGTTTATCATCCGTAAGTTGATTGAACGTGGTATTGTGAAGACTGTAAAATCTGCAAAGAAGATTGTAGACCGCAAGGAGCCTGTGATCTGGGATATCTTGGAACATGTCATGAAAGGTCATCCTGTATTGCTGAACCGTGCGCCGACTCTGCACCGTTTGGGTATTCAGGCTTTCCAACCGCATATGATTGAAGGTAAAGCTATTCAGTTGCACCCGTTGGCTTGTACAGCGTTCAATGCCGACTTCGATGGTGACCAGATGGCGGTTCACTTGCCTTTGAGTAATGATGCGATTCTGGAAGCACAGATGTTGATGCTTCAAGCTCATAACATTCTGAATCCTGCTAATGGTGCTCCTATTACTGTGCCTGCACAGGATATGGTACTTGGTTTGTATTATATTACCAAGCTGAGAAAAGGGGCTAAAGGTGAAGGCTTGACTTTCTACGGTCCGGAAGAGGCTTTGATTGCTTATAATGAAGGTAAAGTGGATATTCATGCTATCGTCAACGTAGTGGTGAAGGACTTGGACAAAGATGGCAAAATCGTAGATGTGATGATGAAAGAAACCTCCGTAGGGCGTGTGATTGTAAATGAAATCGTTCCAGCGGAAGTGGGGTACTTGAATACCATTATTTCCAAAAAGTCTTTGCGAGATATCATTAGTGATGTTATCAAAGCTGTCGGTGTTGCACGTGCTTGTGAATTCTTGGATGGTATTAAGAACTTAGGTTACTATATGGCGTTCAAGGGTGGTCTGTCATTCAACTTGGGTGATATTATTATCCCGAAAGAAAAAGAAGAACTGGTAAAACGTGGTAATGAGGAAGTGGAACAGATTATGATGAACTATAATATGGGTTTCATTACTGACAATGAACGTTATAACCAGGTTATCGATACATGGACTCACGTGAACAGTGACCTGTCTGATATACTTTACAAGACGATTAAGAATGATGACCAAGGCTTCAATTCAGTATTTATGATGCTTGATTCCGGGGCCCGTGGTTCTAAAGAGCAGATTCGTCAGTTGTCTGGTATGCGTGGTTTGATGGCAAAACCGCAGAAAGCCGGTGCTGAAGGCGCACAGATTATTGAAAACCCTATTCTTTCAAACTTTAAAGAAGGTTTGTCTGTGTTAGAGTATTTTATTTCTACCCACGGTGCTCGTAAAGGTTTGGCGGATACAGCGTTGAAGACTGCTGATGCGGGATACTTGACCCGCCGTCTGGTAGACGTGTCGCATGATGTGATTATCAATGAAGAAGACTGTGGAACACTTCGTGGTTTGGTTTGTACGGCTTTGAAGAATAACGATGAAGTTATTGCTACTTTGTACGAACGTATTCTAGGACGTGTTTCTGTACATGATATCGTCCATCCTACTACTGGTAAACTGATTGTAGCCGGTGGAGAGGAGATTACAGAGGATATTGCGCAGGAAATCGAGGATTCTCCGATTGAAAGCGTTGAAATCCGTTCGGTATTAACTTGTGAATCTAAGAAAGGGGTATGTGCTAAGTGTTATGGACGTAACTTGGCATCCAGTCGTATGGTTCAGAAAGGTGAAGCAGTCGGCGTAATCGCTGCCCAATCTATTGGTGAGCCGGGTACACAGTTGACATTGCGTACATTCCATGCCGGTGGTATCGCAGGTAATATGGCTGCTAATGCAAGCATTGTGGCCAAGAATAATGCACGTTTGGAATTCGAAGAATTGCGTACGGTAGATACGGTTGATGAAATGGGTGAGGCTGTGAAAGTGGTAGTCGGTCGTTTGGCTGAAGTCCGCTTTATCGATGTGAATACAGGGATTATCCTGTCAACTCATAATGTGCCTTATGGTTCAAAATTATATGCTGCGGACGGTGATATTGTTGAGAAAGGAAAACTGATTGCTAAGTGGGATCCGTTCAACGCTGTTATTATTACAGAGGCTACTGGTAAGATTGAATTCGAGAGTGTGGTTGAAAACGTAACTTATAAGGTAGAGTCTGATGAAGCTACCGGTTTGCGTGAAATTATCATTATCGAGTCTAAGGATAAGACAAAAGTACCTTCTGCCCATATTGTAACCGAGGATGGTAATTTGATCCGTACTTATAACTTACCCGTGGGGGGGCATGTTGTGGTTGAAAACGGTCAGGCAGTGAAAGCTGGTGACATTATTGTGAAGATTCCTCGTGCTGTAGGCAAGGCTGGTGATATCACCGGTGGTCTTCCTCGTGTTACAGAACTGTTTGAGGCTCGTAACCCATCTAATCCTGCTGTCGTTTCTGAAATAGACGGTGAAATTACTATGGGTAAGATTAAGCGTGGTAACCGTGAAATTATTGTCACATCTAAGACAGGTGAAGTGAAAAAGTATTTGGTGAATCTGTCTAAACAAATATTGGTTCAGGAGAATGACTACGTTCGTGCCGGAACTCCGTTATCTGACGGTGCGATTACTCCTGCTGACATTTTGGCCATTAAAGGTCCCACGGCTGTACAGGAATATATCGTAAATGAAGTGCAAGACGTTTACCGTTTGCAGGGTGTGAAGATTAACGACAAACACTTTGAGATTATTGTTCGTCAAATGATGCGTAAGGTAGAAATCGATGAGCCGGGCGATACTCGCTTCTTGGAACAGCAGGTAGTGGATAAGCAAGAGTTCATGGAAGAAAACGATCGTATTTGGGGCAAGAAAGTAGTTGTTGACTCTGGTGATTCTCAGAATTTGCAGCCGGGTCAGATTGTTACTGCCCGTAAGTTGCGTGATGAGAACAGTATGTTGAAACGTCGTGATTTGAAGCCTGTTGAGGTACGTGATGCTATTCCTGCTACATCTACTCAGATTCTGCAAGGTATTACCCGTGCCGCTTTGGGAACTTCAAGTTTCATGTCTGCTGCATCATTCCAGGAAACAACGAAAGTTTTGAATGAGGCTGCCATCAATGGTAAGGTTGATAGATTGGAGGGTATGAAGGAGAATGTGATTTGTGGTCACTTGATTCCTGCCGGTACCGGTCAGCGTGAATTCGAAAAGATTATTGTTGGTTCGAAGGAAGAATATGATCGCATTCTTGCTAATCGTAAGAATGTACTCGATTATAGTGAGGTAGAGTAATTTTTAATACATACACTGTAAAAGAGGCTGATTTCTGTTTAAGAAATCAGCCTCTTTAGGTTTATAGTAAATGCTATAGGAAAATTATATAGAATAATCAGTATGTTGTATTATTGCAAATAAATGTCTATATTTGTACTCCAACCAAAGAATAGAAGTTGGGGACCTTGAAATTCAGAATATTTTTTAATGCTAAAGTATAAAATCATGGAAAACGAAAAAAATAACAATCAGTTGCAGATAGAGTTGAAAGAAGAAGTAGCTCAAGGAACGTATGCAAATCTTGCCATTATTACCCATTCCAGTTCGGAATTTATTGTTGATTTTGTGCGTGTAATGCCGGGATTACCTAAAGCTGGAGTGCAGTCACGTATTGTACTGACTCCTGAACATGCAAAACGTTTGATGTATGCATTACAGGAGAATGTTGCAAAATACGAACGTAATTTTGGACCTATTCGAATGCCGGAAGAAATGAATGGGGGAAATAATGGACCGGATGGAAAAACATTCATTCCTCCTATAAGCGGATTTAAAGGGGAAGCATAAGGGCTTTTGTAGCAAAAATAACATAGTAGTCTGTTTTTCAAAAACTTTTTTGAGAAACAGACTATTTTTATTAGTAGAAAGTATTGTTTATTAAAATGTTATTCGTAACTTTGCAGCCCAAAATGTATAGTTTTGGACTTAGTACAGCAAATTAATAAACAATATATAATAATTAAAAATCAAACAAAATGCCTACTATTCAACAATTAGTAAGAAAAGGAAGAGAGGTTTTGGTTGAGAAGAGTAAATCTCCGGCACTGGATTCATGTCCTCAAAGACGTGGCGTTTGTGTTCGTGTGTATACTACTACTCCGAAAAAGCCGAATTCAGCAATGCGTAAAGTTGCTCGTGTGCGTCTGACTAACTCTAAGGAAGTAAACTCTTATATTCCGGGAGAAGGTCATAACTTGCAGGAACACTCAATCGTGTTGGTTCGTGGTGGTCGTGTGAAAGACCTTCCGGGTGTACGTTATCACATCGTTCGTGGTACTTTGGATACAGCAGGCGTAGCTGGTCGTACACAAAGACGTTCTAAATATGGTGCGAAGCGTCCTAAAGCAGGACAAGCTGCAGCTCCTGCAAAAGGAAAAGGAAAGAAGTAAATTGTAACTGAATTCCTGAAACAAAGAATATTAATTTAAGTTTTGGTTTGTTGGAATAAGCTATAAAGGTTGAGTAAATGCTTCAGAGGAAGCGTTGAAGTAAACGGAAAAAGTGCAGCCCCAAACAAAAACATTATTTTGAGAAAAAATGAGAAAAGCAAAACCAAAAAAACGTGTGATCCTTCCGGATCCGGTATTTAATGATCAGAAGGTTTCTAAATTCGTAAATCACTTGATGTATGATGGAAAAAAGAATACATCTTATGAGATCTTCTATGCAGCACTGGAAACAGTGAAAACAAAACTTCCTAATGAAGAAAAATCAGCTTTGGAAATCTGGAAGAAAGCTTTGGATAATGTAACTCCGCAGATTGAAGTAAAGTCTCGTCGTGTAGGTGGCGCTACTTTCCAGGTTCCTACTGAAATTCGTCCTGATCGTAAAGAGTCAATCTCAATGAAAAACTTGATTCTTTTCGCTCGTAAACGCGGTGGTAAATCAATGGCAGATAAACTGGCAGCTGAGATTATTGACGCTTTCAACGAACAGGGTGGTGCTTATAAGCGTAAAGAAGATATGCACCGTATGGCTGAAGCTAACCGTGCATTCGCTCACTTTAGATTCTAATCAAGTAATAATTAATAAGTAAAGGACGAAGATGGCTAAACATGATTTGCATTTGACCCGCAATATCGGTATCATGGCTCACATTGATGCTGGTAAGACAACGACTTCAGAACGTATTTTGTTCTACACTGGCTTGACTCACAAAATTGGTGAGGTGCATGATGGTGCAGCAACAATGGACTGGATGGAGCAGGAGCAGGAACGTGGTATTACTATTACATCTGCTGCTACTACTACTCGTTGGAAATATGCGGGAAATACTTATAAAATAAACTTGATTGACACTCCGGGACACGTTGACTTTACTGCTGAAGTAGAACGTTCTTTACGTGTCTTGGATGGAGCTGTTGCAGCTTATTGTGCGGTTGGTGGTGTTGAACCTCAGTCAGAAACCGTATGGCGTCAGGCTGATAAATACAATGTGCCTCGTATTGGTTACGTTAATAAAATGGACCGTTCTGGTGCTGACTTTTTCGAAGTTGTTCGCCAGATGAAGGATGTATTAGGCGCAAATGCTTGCCCTGTGGTAATTCCTATTGGTGCTGAAGAGAGCTTCAAAGGAGTTGTTGATTTGATCAAAATGAAAGCTATTTTGTGGCACGATGAAACAATGGGTGCAGATTATAGCGTAGAAGAAATTCCGGCGAACTTGGTTGATGAAGCTAATGAATGGAGAGAGAAAATGCTCGAAAAAGTGGCTGAATTTGACGATGCTTTAATGGAGAAATTCTTTGATGATCCTTCTACAATCACTGAAGAAGAAATCTTGCGTGCTTTGCGTGCAGGTACATTGAAAATGGATATCGTTCCGATGTTCTGCGGCTCTTCATTCAAGAATAAGGGAGTTCAGACATTGCTTGACTATGTTTGTGCGTTCTTGCCTTCTCCGTTGGATACACCTGCTATTGTAGGTACTAATCCGACTACAGGAGCAGAGGAAGACCGTAAACCTAGCGAGGATGAAAAAACATCAGCTTTGGCATTTAAGATTGCAACTGACCCCTATGTCGGACGTTTGACTTTCTTCCGTGTTTACTCTGGTAAGGTAGAGGCTGGTTCATATATCTATAACACTCGTTCGGGTAAAAAAGAACGTGTATCACGTTTGTTCCAGATGCACTCAAACAAACAGAATCCTGTAGAGGTGATTGGAGCTGGTGATATTGGTGCCGGTGTTGGTTTCAAGGATATCCGTACAGGTGATACGTTGTGTGATGAAGATGCACCGATCGTATTGGAATCAATGGAATTCCCTGATCCTGTAATTGGTATTGCAGTTGAACCTAAGACTCAGAAAGATTTGGACAAGTTGTCTAATGGCTTGGCTAAACTGGCTGAAGAAGACCCGACATTTACTGTTAAGACTGATGAGCAGTCCGGTCAGACTATTATTTCCGGTATGGGTGAGCTTCATTTGGATATTATTATCGACCGTCTGAAACGTGAGTTTAAAGTAGAATGTAACCAGGGTAAACCTCAGGTTAACTATAAGGAAGCTATCACTAAGACTGTTGAATTGCGTGAAGTTTATAAGAAGCAGTCTGGTGGTCGTGGTAAGTTTGCCGATATCATTGTGGCAATCGGCCCGGTTGACGAAGACTTTACACAAGGTGGTTTGCAGTTTATTGATGAAGTGAAGGGCGGTAATGTTCCTAAGGAATTTATCCCATCAGTTCAGAAAGGTTTCCAGACCGCAATGAAGAATGGTGTGTTGGCAGGGTATCCGCTTGATTCACTGAAAGTAGTTTTGAAGGATGGTTCATTCCATCCGGTTGACTCTGACCAGTTGTCATTCGAGATCTGTGCTATCCAGGCTTACAAAAATGCATGTGCTAAAGCAGGTCCTGTATTGACTGAACCTATTATGAAACTGGAGGTTGTAACTCCTGAAGAAAACATGGGTGATGTTATTGGTGACTTGAATAAGCGTCGTGGTCAAGTAGAAGGTATGGAATCAAGCCGTTCTGGAGCTCGTATTGTAAAAGCTAAAGTACCTTTGGCAGAAATGTTTGGTTACGTAACAGCTTTGCGTACTATTACTTCGGGCCGTGCTACATCATCTATGACTTATGATCATCATGCTCAAGTTTCCAGCTCTATTGCTAAGGCTGTACTTGAAGAAGTGAAAGGTCGCGTAGACTTAGTATAATAAAAAAAGCAGGGGCGACGGGTTAGCGAATGACTCTTAATCCGGCCCCACTTTATATTTAATCATTTTTTAATTTAAAATTTAATGAGTCAAAAAATTAGAATTAAACTGAAATCTTACGATCACAACTTGGTAGACAAGTCTGCTGAAAAGATCGTTAGAACAGTGAAGGCAACAGGTGCTATTGTTAGCGGTCCTATTCCATTGCCTACACACAAGCGTATTTTTACGGTAAACCGTTCGACTTTCGTTAACAAGAAGTCACGTGAACAGTTTGAATTGTCTTCTTACAAGAGATTAATCGACATCTATAGCTCAACAGCTAAGACAGTAGACGCTCTGATGAAGTTGGAATTACCGAGTGGAGTTGAAGTAGAAATTAAAGTTTAATGCATTTAAAAATTAACTGAAATGCCAGGATTATTAGGAAAGAAAATCGGAATGACATCCGTTTTCAGTGCTGATGGTAAAAATGTACCATGCACTGTTATCGAAGCTGGTCCTTGTGTAGTTACTCAGATTAAGAGTGTTGAGAAAGACGGCTATGCAGCTGTTCAGGTAGGTTTCCAAGACAAAAAGGAAAAGCATACTACCAAACCTTTGATGGGGCACTTTAAAAAAGCTGGTGTAACTCCGAAGAGACACTTGGCCGAGTTCAAAGATTTTGAAACAGAATTGAATTTGGGAGACACTATTACAGTGGAGTTGTTCAATGATGCGGCTTATGTTGACGTTGTTGGTACTTCTAAAGGTAAAGGCTTCCAAGGTGTAGTTAAAAGACATGGATTTGGTGGAGTAGGTCAGACTACTCACGGTCAGCACAACCGCGCTCGTAAACCGGGTTCTATCGGTGCATGTTCTTACCCTGCAAAAGTATTCAAAGGAATGCGTATGGGTGGCCAAATGGGTGGTGACCGCGTTACTACACATAACTTACAGGTATTAAAAGTGATTCCGGAACACAATCTTCTTTTGATTAAAGGTTCGGTACCGGGTTGCAAAGGTTCAATCGTAATAATTGAGAAATAATGGAAGTTAACGTATTAAATATTAAAGGTGAAGACACCGGAAGAAAGGTTACGTTAAACGAATCTATCTTCGGAATTGAACCCAATGACCACGCTATCTATTTGGACGTTAAGCAGTTTATGGCTAACCAACGTCAGGGAACTCATAAATCTAAAGAAAGAAGCGAAATCAGCGGTTCTACTCGTAAATTAGGTCGTCAGAAAGGTGGTGGCGGTGCTCGTCGTGGTGATATCAACTCTCCGGTATTGGTGGGTGGTGCTCGCGTGTTTGGTCCTAAACCTCGTGACTATTGGTTTAAGTTGAATAAAAAAGTTAAGACATTGGCTCGCAAGTCGGCATTGTCTTATAAAGCTCAAGAAAACGCAATCATTATTGTTGAAGACTTCACATTTGAGGCTCCAAAGACTAAGGATTTCGTTTCTATGGTAAATAATCTTAAAATTGCTGACAAAAAGTTGCTTCTTGTTTTGCCGGAAGCTAATAAAAATGTATATTTGTCAGCTCGTAACATCGAACGTGCTAATGTAGCAATTGCTTCTGCATTAAATACTTACAATGTATTGAATGCTGAAACTCTTGTTGTTACAGAAAACTCGCTCAAGGCTATCGAGAATATCTTATCTTAATTTAAAAAGGAGGCTTAGATAATGGGAATTATTATTAAACCGTTGGTTACTGAGAAAATGACTGCAATTACCGAGAAGTTAAATCGATTCGGCTTTATTGTACGTCCTGAAGCTAACAAGTTGGAAATTAAGAGTGAGATTGAAGCTTTGTATAATGTTACAGTAGTAGATGTAAATACGCTAAAATACTCGGGAAAGAGTAAAAGCCGTTACACTAAGTCTGGAATCATCAATGGTCGTACGAATGCTTATAAGAAAGCTATCGTAACATTGAAAGAAGGCGATACTATTGATTTTTATAGCAATATTTAATAAAGATGGCAGTACGTAAATTTAAGCCCACAACACCGGGGCAAAGACATAAAATTATTGGTACTTTTGAAGAGATTACTGCATCGGTACCAGAAAAGTCTCTTGTATTTGGAAAGCGCTCAACAGGTGGTCGCAACAACGTTGGTAAAATGACAATGCGCTATATGGGCGGTGGTCACAAGAGAAAATACAGACTTATTGATTTCAAGAGAAACAAAGACGGTGTACCCGCAGTTGTTAAAACTATAGAATACGATCCGAATCGTTCGGCTCGTATTGCTTTGCTGTTTTATGCTGATGGTGAAAAGAGATATATTATTGCTCCTAATGGATTGCAAGTTGGTAGCACATTGGTGTCTGGAGCGAATGCAGCGCCTGAGATTGGTAACGCACTTCCGCTTGAAAACATCCCCGTTGGTACTGTAATTCACAATATAGAATTACGTCCGGGTCAAGGTGCAGCTTTGGTAAGATCAGCTGGTAATTTTGCTCAGTTAACTTCAAGAGAAGGCAAGTATTGTGTGATTAAATTGCCTTCAGGTGAGGTAAGACAAATACTTAGTGCTTGTAAGGCTACTATTGGTAGCGTTGGTAACTCTGATCATGGATTGGAATCTTCCGGTAAGGCAGGTCGTACTCGTTGGATGGGTCGTCGTCCTCGCAACCGTGGTGTTGTTATGAATCCTGTTGATCACCCGATGGGTGGTGGTGAAGGACGCGCTTCAGGAGGTCATCCAAGATCACGTACAGGCTTGTATGCTAAGGGCTTGAAGA
>ERZ894191.1273-NODE-1273-length-14899-cov-8.568782_pt1 | contig 14899 bp, 14 predicted proteins | sample MGYA00380282_ERZ894191 | MGnify/ENA primary metagenome ERZ894191 (study PRJEB32331, sample SAMN06328485) | human gut metagenome | biome: human gut microbiome; feature: stool | host: Homo sapiens | collected 2013-02-21 ...
TATACGTAATAATTTGATAATTAATTAATGCGTAAAGCAATGTTCCAAGAATTAAAATAGTAATACAAATACCTTGGTAATCAAATAAAAAAACAAGTGGTGTTTTATATAATAAAAATACTCCTATTAAAGTTGTTAAAAAGGTTGGTGGTGCACAATTTAAAAACCAATCTTTAAAAATACCTTCATCTGTTCCATCACAAGGAACAATCATGTGATAAATCATTTGATTTAAGGTTTTTACTGAAAAAGTACGATTTCCCCATAAAATACTAAAGATTACTAACATTACAATAAATAAAATTATTATTAAACTCATATCATCATTCCTTTTTATTGGTTCATTCTATCATAATTTTTTATAAAGAGCGAGAAACAAAATACCCTTTTTTTCGATTATTCGTTATAATACTTACGAAGGAGTAAAAAAATGAAAGATAGAAAATTATTATTTTTTGATATTGATGGTACATTATTGAGTGAAAAGACTCATACTGTTCCTCAAAGTGCTAAAGAAGCTTTAAAAAAAGCTAAAGAAAATGGACATCTCATTTTTATTAATACAGGTCGACCTATTTCTACAATAGATCAAGAGATTCATAATTTAAACCCTGATGGTTATATTTGTGGATGTGGAACATACATCACTTATCATGACCAAGTAATCTATCATCATCAATTATCTAAAGAAAGATGTAAAGAAATTGCATCTCTTATTAAAAAATATGAAATTGATGCTGTTTTAGAATCAAAAGATCATGTTTATTTTAATACTCATATTAAAAATTCTTTTGTTCAAGGAATTCAAGAAAGATATACAAATAATGGTTTCAATGTTTCAACAAGTGAAGATTCAAATCTTTCCTTTGATAAATTTACTATTTGGTTTGATCATGATATCCAAGCCTTTAGAGATAATATTTCTCAAGATTTTGATATTATTGAACGTAGTGAAGAAATGTGGGAAATCGTACCAAAGAATCACTCAAAAGCTACAGGTATTCAAACTGTTGCGGATGATTTTAAAAGCGATTTAGATCATTGTTATGTCTTTGGAGATTCTTTCAATGATGAAAGTATGTTACGTTATGTTAAACATTCTATTGTTATGGCTAATGGTGTACAAGCTATGAAAGATATTGCTTATTTTGTGACAAAAGATATTGAAGATGATGGTATTGCATATGCTTTAGAAAAACTTGATCTTATCTAAGATTAAAAAAGCCTGCTTGGCAGGTTTTTTCATTTATTATATTAATCTAACTTACATAACATAATGCCTGGATCTTCTTCAAATGCCTTAAATCCCATTTTTTCATAAAATCTAACCGCACGTTTATTATTTGTATCAACTAAAACACATATACCAGGTACTTTTTCTTCTTTTAAAACTTCAAATAAAGCTTGCATTAACTTTGAACCCACACCATTACCTGTATATTCTTCTAATATATCAATATGAATATGTGCTGGATATTCAGGATAAAAACGTTCTAGTTCACGATTAGCATTAGAAAATCTTTCTGCCTTTACTTCATCTAATTCTTTTAAAGTCAAATAATAAGGATAAGCATTTTTTTCATAAGCCTTTAAATCCTTGGCACATAAAATATAACCACACACCTCATCTAAATCATTTTTAAGTATTAAACAGATTTCCTTATCAATATAAGGATCACAATATAAAGCTAATGTTGCCTTTTTAGCATTATCATCTTTATATCTAGATGTTGATTGAGAAATACATACATTTTGTACTTGTTGTTTATATTTTAGTTCATATTTAATTATTTCCATTTTTTCTTTCAAAAGAACCATTACAAGTTCTTCCCCTTTCCTTTTTATCATTCAAATTATTACATAAAAATGACTATACCATCAAGCTCTTAATCTTCCTAAAAAAAAGAGTATTTATGAAATTTCATAAATACTACTCTCCATGTTCTACAACTTTTTTTAAACGTTTTTCAAAATCACGTCTAGAAAACATAACAATAGCATTACAACCTAGACATTTGATTTTAATATCAGCACCCATTCTAACAATTTTCCATTGATTTGATTTTTTACATGGATGTTGTTTCTTCATTTCTACTATATCATTTAATTGATAATCCATATTTACTCTCCTTGATGATGATAAAAAGCTTCTAATGTATTTTGTAATAACATTGTAATCGTCATAGGACCAATTCCTCCTGGAACAGGAGTAATTGCATAAACCTTATCTTTAACATCCTCAAAATCAACATCTCCACAAAGTTTATTATTTTCATCACGATTAATACCAACATCTAAAACAACAGCGCCTTCTTTAACATAGTCACTATTGATCATTTTAGCACGACCAACAGCTGCAATTAAAACATCTGCTCTTTGACAAACTTCTTTTAAATTTTTTGTTTTACTATGAGCGATTGTTACAGTGGCATTTTTTTGTAAACATAAAAGCGCTACTGGTTTTCCTACAATGTTACTTCTTCCCACAACAACAACTTCTTTTCCTGTTAAATCATAGTTGATTTCATCTAATAAAACCATCATTCCTTTAGGTGTACATGGTACTAAACTTCTTTGTCCTAAAAATAACTTAGCCACATTTTCTGGATGGAAACCGTCTACATCTTTTGATGGATCAATGGCTTCTAAAACTTTATCTTCATTAATATGTTTAGGTAAAGGTAATTGTACTAAAATTCCATCAACTGTTTCATCTTCATTTAATTGTTTGATTTCGTTTAAAAGTTCTTCTTCACTAAAAGTTGCATCATGTGTAATTTTTAAAGAATCCATTCCTACATAAGAACATCCTCTTTCTTTATTTCTAACGTATACTTGACTTGCTTGATTTTCCCCTACTAAAATAACCGCAAGTTTTGGTAATCTATTGTATTTATTTTTTATTTCTTCAACTTCAACTTTTAACTGTTCTTTTATCTTTTTTGATATCTCTTTTCCACTAATAATCATGATATGTCCCCCTCATATTATTTATGATTATATAGGAATGACCTTATAAATTCAATATAAAGAAACACATGTATTTATATTAAACATCGATATCAAAAACAATCTTTTTCTTTCCTGTATGTTTCGCATAATAAAGTTTATGATCCGCTCGATTAAACAATTTAACAATTTCATCTTCTTGATAAAAAACTTCTACACCACCACTAAAAGATAATTCAATTCCTTTTGATTGTTTTCCATAAAGTGCAAATTCTTCAGCAACTTTATTCAAGGTATCCTCTATAACTTCATAGTTTATATCATCAAATACAAGCATAAATTCTTCACCACCAAAACGTGTAACAATTCCTTTATTATCCATATTTTTCTTCATAGAATCTGAAAAAGCTTGCAATGTTTGGTCACCATAAATATGTCCATATTGATCATTAATACTTTTAAAATCATCTATATCTAATAAAGCGACTGCAAATTCTTGATTTTCAATCTTCTTTTTTTTATTTAAATATTCAACTAAATATCTTCTATTATAAATATGTGTTAAAGGATCTAAGTGTGCCATCTCTTGAAGTTGGTTTGCTAGTTCTGAAAGTTTATCTTGTTGTAAACGATAATGTTTCATTAAAATAATCGACATCATAACAATACTGATCATTGCTATAAAATAAGTCACTAAAATAGCAATAAGATTAGGATTAATCTCTATTCCTGCAAAAAGATGCGGATACATCACTTTAATATAAATAACAATTCCATCATAAAAAAAAATAAATAAAGAACCTATTATTTGCCACTTTTCTTCTAAAAATAATACTGTACTTACAATACCTAAAATCATATACAAAATATAATAAGCACCATAAACCAAATATAAAACAGGAAACTCTATAATATTTCCTAATACTAAAATAATTACTGACGGCAACTTGCTATTTTTAGTATACATTCCCATAATTCCCGCAATATACATAATAATTGCACAAACTAAAGTAAATATTGTTATAGACGTAAAACCATAAATAATAGCATTAGATATAAATCCTATCGTATTAGCAACAATAGCTGTAATTGATAGTACATAAAATAAACGTATTTTTAATTCCTCATTCATCTTTACAATAGATTGCATTTATCAAACTCCTTAAAATACTTTTTGTGGATTTCATAATAATATATGTATAAATAAAAAGCTACTTTTTATCGTAGCTTTTCAATATATTTTATTCACCTTCATGAGCCAAAGTATTTTTTTCATATACTTTAAAGAACGGATAGTATACTGCCACAGAAATAGCAATAAGTACAAACATAAAGATAACATTTCTGATATCTAATGCTGATAAGAATCCTTGTGCAAAGAATGGTGTAAATGAAGGATCAACAATATATCCTAATGATACAATTCCCATTTTTTGAACAAGATATCCAAGTCCTGATGAAATACATGGCATAATTAAAAATGGAATAGATAAAATAGGATTTAATACAATTGGTGTTCCAAAGATAATTGGTTCATTAATACCACAAATACCAGGTAAAACACTTAAACGACCAATTGATCTAATGTGTTTAGATTTAGATTTACACATTAGTAAAACAAGACCTAATGTATTACCAGCTCCACCAATTAATACATATCTAAACATTTGTAGGTTAATTAAAGCTGTTGGTTCTTTTCCAGCATTCACTAATTCAGCATTGATTCCAGTATTTGAAATACATAATGCGAATACAATTGGGAATACAATAGAAGAACCATTAATTCCAAATAACCATAAAATATTAGAGAATAAATAAATTCCCATAAACATCCAAATATTATCAACACCTGAAATAGCTGGTGTTAAAATAGACATAATGAAATCTGGTAAATTTTTACCTGAAGCTGCTACTAAAGCAATATTTAAACCATAAATAATAATAATATTAGCTGCAAGTGGTAATAAACTATTTACAAAATCAGTAACTGCACTTGGTACACTTGCTGGAAATGAAATAACTAATTTCTTGCTTACAAATCGTGAAATTTCTACTGAAATCAAAGCAATAATAATTGCAACAAATAATCCATCAGCTCCTAAATAGCTTGTTTGGATACCACCATCTTTTAATGGTGCTGACACCATTAAGAAAGTACACATTGCAATAATACCATAGACTGCTGATTTCATTTGATAACTTTCTGCTAAACAATAAGCAATACCAAATGCTGAAATAAGACCAACAAGTCCCATTGTATAATTATATGGTAAAGTTAATACATCATAATTTGCGACAGCAAATTGTTTCCAACTAATTAATGCTTTTAAAAAGATATTTCCTGTATGTAAATCAACTAAATCTAGATTAATTGGTGGATTTGCAACAATTAAAAATAAAGATCCAATAACAATTAATCCAAGTGGCATCATCATTCCTGATGAAATAGCTTGTAAATGTCTTTGTTGTGCTAACTTATTAGCGAAAGGCTCTAATAGCTTTTCTAATTTTTCTATCATTTTTTCCTATTCCCCTTAAATATTTAATTAAAATTGCCAACCATTAAATGTAAATGCTGTATCTACTACATTTTCTGGATCATATTCTTCTAAGATTTTAGCATAACGTTCTTTATAATCGTTATCTACTTCCATTTGAGGAATAACTTTACTTGCTTCATGTAAGAAATGGAATGAATCACGTCCCATTGCTTTTCCTCTTACTGTATGTTTATCTAAAGCAACATCTGGAATTTCTGGGAATTTACCCATTGCAAATGATTTAATACAAATATTTTTTAATAAATCACTTGAACGATCTTTTTGACAACTGCATAAATAACGAATTGCATGAATGAAATACATTGGTTGATCTCCATCTGCATAATCAAAGTTTTTAGACATTTGATATAAGTTATTAACTAATACAGCAGCCATAGGATCTCCCATCCCAATATCTTCTACTGAAATAGTTAATAAACGTCTCCACATCTTTTCTAATAATTGTGGTGAAGAGATATACATTTCATATGCAAACATACATGCATCTTCTTCTTTTGCTCTTCTAATTGATTTTTGTAATGCAGAAATAACTTCATCTCCTGCATAACCGTTTTTTGTAACGATTTTTGACCATGGGTCATACATTGCTTTTGCCATTACTCTTGCTCCTTTATTTTTTCTGTGACATAATTGTGGCGAGGTGATTTTATGAACATTGATCATTTAAAAGATAAATTTGATTTAAATGAATTAGAAGTTTCTATATTAACTTATATTAAAAAAAATCAAAAAAATTTAAAAAATATTACCATTAGACAAATGGCAAAAGATAATTTTACATCAACTTCTGCCATCTATCGTTTATGTAATAAATTAGAATTTAGTGGTTATAGTGATATGATTTATCATCTATCTAGTAATACTCAGAATAATGCTCCTGCTCAAAAATACGAAAACTATTTACCTCATTTTATTCAATTATTAAATAAACATAAAAATAGTAAAATCGTTGTTTTTGGTATGGGATTTTCAGCTCCAATTGCTGATTACATTTGTCAAAGACTTACACTTAATGGCTTTTATGCCATGAGTGTCATTCATACCGAAATGCTTGATGAAAATTTCCAAGATGATACCTTATTGATTATCATTTCTAATTCAGGTATTACCAATAGATTAATTGATTTTGTTGAATTAGCACATAAGCAACATATTGATACACTTTGTTTTTTAGCTAATAAAAATTCTAAAACTTATCAATATGCAACTTTACCAATTATTGTTGGTACATATAATCCTTTTAGTCATGATAACCTTGTACCTAATACCTTTTTTGGACAAGTTCTCATTGTTTTTGAGTCACTTCTTTATTCATATTTATCCTCAAAAAAATAATATACTTCTTACAAATTTATTAAAATAATTTGTCGATATAAAAAAACATGTTTCTATTTTCGAAACATGTTTTTATTAATCTAATTTCATATTTATTCTATCAACTTCACAAAAAATTCTTTTTATCATGAATTCATTAGAGAATTGAATAATCTTTCCTACAAACAATACTGCCATAATAGTTGCTATACCAAAATGAGCATTCATCGTTAATCCGATAACAAGCGATAGCAAATCAAATAAGCTACGTACAAAGAAAAGCTTTTTATTGAAGCGATGAGCAGTCCCAAATACTATAGCATCATATGCACCTTTTCCTAAATCACTTGAAGTATAAATACCTACTCCAATTGCCATAATAAACACTCCTAAAATAGACTGCATCATTTGGAGTCCTTCTATAGAAAACGGTCTTATTATTTGCATAAATAAATCAGTTGATATACTCATAACAAGAGGATTAATAATTGTACCTATTGATATTTGCTTTTTATCAACAAATAATGTCATTACAATAAATATAGATGAAACAATTAAATTAGCAATTCCTAACGATATAGGAAAGCGAATCGTTAGACCTTCCCATACCATTGATAACGGATCACATCCATAGCCACCCTTAACAGCTAATGTGACACCTAAAGCCATGATTACCGTTCCTATAACAAGTAAACTATATCTTTTTTTCATAATTATCTCAATTCAGGCCAATAATCTTTATTAACTTCTATAAAGTCATCTAAAATTTTTTTAGCAATTGTTGCACTCGGTACCGTTTTTGATAACGTTAACGCTTGCCATAATTTTTGGTAAGAATGTTCAGCCCATGCTTCTACAACTAATTTTTCTACTGCCAATTGTTGTTCAATTAAACCTTTTTGGAATAAAGGAATATTCCCAATCGATAACGGTTCATATCCATCTTTACCAACAATACATGGAATTTCAACCATTGCATCATCTTGTAAATTAGCTATTGCTCCATTATTTTCAACAATCAATAACATTCTTTCATGAGTGTTATAAGCAAGAGCTATAGCTAAATCAACAATAAATTCTGCATGAATACCAATTTTTAATGTAGTACCATTTGAATGACCTGCTTCAGCAATTTTTTTACATTCACTAAATACTTCTTTCTCTCTTGTATCCATTACTTCATTCGCTCTTGTATATTCAATGTTAGAATTATTTACAACATGATCTTGAAATAAATAGTATTTTAGATAACTGCTTGGTATAGTTGTTGGATCCGTTTTTATAATTTCTCTAGTAAATAAATTGGTTTCAAACCAACTGTCACGTTTTGCATGTTCATATTCATATTGACTAGGTACATAACCATATTGTTTTACATGTTCACTAATTTTTGGTAATAATTCATATCCTGATTTATCTTTAATTGACGTATACCAACCAAAATGATTTAAACCATAATATCTAACATCCATATCTTTTCGACTTGATAAACCTGCGATTTTAGCCATATTATTCTCCATACCAATTGGCATATCACAAATATTAATAATACGAGAGTGAGGACGGAATCTTCTTGTTGCTTCTGCAACAATAGCTGCTGGATTAGAATAATTCAACATCCAGCAATTAGGCGAATATTTTTCCATATAGTCAATATTTTCTAAAACTCCTGCAATAGAACGCATTCCATAAGCAATGCCTCCTGGACCACATGTTTCTTGTCCTACAACACTATATTTTAAAGGAATTTTTTCATCTAATTCACGCATCGGTAACTGTCCAACACGAATGTGTGCTAAACAAAAATCAACATCAGTATAAGCAATTTGGGGATTAGTTGTCGCAACAAATGAAATACTTGGATCTTTTTCTTTTATCAAAATTTCACAAGCTTTAGCTAATTTATTTTGTCGATTCTCATCGTTATCATAAAGTTTTATTGTTCTTAATGGAAATCTATCTAAGTTATCTAATAACATTAATATAATTTCTGGAGTATATGTGCTTCCTCCTCCAGCAATTACAATTGAAAATTTATTCTTCATTTTTTTGTCTCCTATTGTATATTATTTTTAAAATCATACATTGGTAGACTTATCTTTGATTATATGATTTAGTTATTTTAATTAAAATTGTTCACTACTATAAACAAATGCATTTTCAATAGCATTTTTTGGATCATATGTTTCTAAAATTTTTCCATATCTTTCTCTATAATCATTATCAATTTCTAATTGTGGAACAACAATTGTTGCTTCTTCAAAGAAGTGTTTTGATCCTCTTCCCATTTCTCTTCCACGTTTAGTGTGTTTATCTAAAGCTAAATCAATAATTGTTGGCGTTTTTCCCATGGCAAAACCTTTAATAATAATATTTTTTAAATAGTCACTTGATCTATCTTTTGTACTTTCACATAAAATTCTAATTGCATGAATGAAATACATTGGTTGATCACCATCATCATATGGAAAATTTTTTCTCATTTCATTTAAAGCATGCACATGATCTGCAGCGTTTAAATTTCCAAATCCAATATCTTCTACTGAAATTGTTAATAAACGACGCCATAATTTATCTAACATTTGTGGAGAAGTAATATACATTTCATACGCACATTCACATGCTTCTTCCACCTTACTTCTACGAATTGATTTTTGTAATGTCGAAATGATTTCATCAGCAGCAAAACCATTTCTTGTTTTTATTTCTGTCCAGTATGTATAAGCCATATTTCTATCCTCTTTTATTGTATATTTTTTGATAAATAAACAATTTTTTGTAAAAATTGTTTAGAATTATTAGAAGATGTTAATTCTATAGAATTTTCCTTATTTAAAGATATTCTTCTGATAAAATCTAATAAATAACACATTTCAATATCATCTTCTTTATTAAATGCAAGTAAAAATACAAGTTTTACATCTTTGTTATTAAGTGAAATTGGATTTTTTAATATACCAACAGCTACTCCTGATTTCTTTTCCTTATTTATAAGTGGATGTGGTAAAGCAATTTTACTATTAATAACTGTTGAATAGAGGGTTTCACGTTTAATCACTCTTTGTGAAAAATCCTCTACATTTTCAATATAGCCATTTTGATAGAGTTGTTTCGATAATTGTAATATAACATCATTAAAATCTTCATTATGATTAAAGTATTGAATTATTTCAGGTGAAAACAATTCTTTTACAATTTCTTCAAATTGATTATTGTCACTTATACGATGAACTAAGCTAGTTAATAGTTCAAAATCCCTTTTATTAGGAATTCCTTCAATAACATAATAAGGAATCTTCATAGATTGTGTAATTCTTCTTGATGATATAACAATATCTATATGATTATTTTTTATAAATGTATCAAGATCATGAAGTGTCACAAATCCATAGAAGTTCATTCTATATGAAAAGTTGTTTTTTAACCAACTTTCAATCATATAATTGAGTCCTGGACGTGCTTCACTTACAATAACTACTCTTAATTTTCTATTATAATTGTGTAAAAAATTTTCAATATATAATGTAATATAAGATAATTCATCATCATTAGGATAACATTTGACATGTTTATAAATGACATCTGATAAAACGATTGCTATTTCATATGACACAGGATACATTTTTTTAATTTCGTATATGATTGGATTTTTTAGCTCGTATTTTGTTTCAATGCGTCTAATCATATATTCGATATGTGTACTTAAATATTGAATGGTTTCTGTTGATTCTAAAAAATATACGTGGAAACGATCTGCAACCTTTTGACAAAACTCACTCAATACTTCATAACATTGGGAGGAAATATTGATTTGATCATTCGCACAAGACATTTTAATTCCCCAACAAAAATCATTAAGCAATAAACCATCATTTTCATTAATTTCAAAATCACAATTACTTAATTCTTCAATCAACAAATCAACAAAAGAATAGGCTGCTTTATTTGAAATAGGGTTCTCTATATAGAACTGACTTCTATTTCTCACAATCATCATATAGAAAGCTAAAGCTATCATATCAAGGCTTTGTCCTTCAATCACCATATAAATTGATTCAGCTTTTTCTTTAATAATATTTAAGATTTTTTGATATTCATTGTCAAAAAAATTATCATTTAATAACAATTCAATTTGTATTAAATAATCACTACGTTTTGACATAATAAGCTCTATCGTCAATTGTAATAATAATTGTCTTACTTCCTCTTCTTTACAATTGATATCAATATATTCACTTTTAATAACAAAATAATTAAAATTGTATTGTCTTACAAAATAATTTTTTATTTTTTGACAAACTTTATATAAAGTTTGTTCACTTAAATCTAATTCCTCTGATAAATCTAAGAAATATTGTTTACCATCAAACAATACTCTTCCTACAATAGCATACATCCTATTTTTATCATCTAATGACTCAGATAAATAGGGTCTGATAAAAGAGCACATATCCTGATACTTTTCATTATCTATGTAATATCCTTTTTTACTAGAAGACTTAATCATAAAATCATATTCTTTCAAAATTGTATTAATCACTACAATATCACTTCTAATAGTGCGTGATGAAACAGATAATACTTCAGCCATTCTTGAGCCAGTAATGCCATAAGAATTTCTAATTATAAGTTCAAGTATTCTGAGTTGTCTTTTGGTAAACATATTTTTCATCTCTTATTCTTTATCTAAATTTTCTTTTTTTAATTCTTCTAATTCCATTATCTTAAAAAATGGGTAATAAATCAATGTCATTACAGCAAGGCAAACAAATACTACAATAATTGATCTATAATCTAAAGTTGCTAAGAAAGCACCTACACCTGGTGGTAAAAAACCTGGTGGATTTGTAATTGGTAATCCACATAATCCTAATTTCATTGATAAGTAAACAATTAGAGTAGGAATTAAAGGTCCAAATACAAATGGAATAAACATAATCGGATTTAAAATGATTGGTGTTCCAAAAATAATTGGTTCATTAATTCCAAATAAAGAAGGAATAATTCCCAACTTACCAATCGAATTTAAACTTTTTGCTTTTGATCTCATCATTAAGATAACTAAACCAATTGTTAAACCTGAGCCTGTAACTTGTAACATGTTATAGTAAGCACCATATGTAAAAACGTGTGTTACTGTTTTTCCTGCTGCATAATTTGCTATGTTTTCTGCAGCATATTGAATTGCAAATGGAGCCCATACTGCAGAAGTAATTGCTGGTCCATGCAATCCAAAGAACCACAATAATTGTGTAATAAGAATCACTAATAACAACATTGGTAATGTATCCATAGAGGAAATTGCAGGAGCCAGTAAGCTCATAATAAGTGCTGGTAACAATTTTCCACTCATACCCAAACAAATATTAGCAATAGCTGTAAAAACAATTACATTAATAACAAATGGTAATAAACTTGAAAAACTCTTTCCTACCATTTCTGGAACACTATCTGGAAGTGTAATTGTGATATTATGTTCTACCATAAATCTTGAAATTTCCACTACTAGAATTGCTGTAACGATAGCTGTAAATAAGCCTTCAGCTCCTAAGTAAGTAGTGCTTATTCCATTTTCAATAGAAGAACCACAAACAATTAAATGACATACAGCTGCCATAATCCCAATAAATCCTAAATCGAGATTATATTTTTCTTTTAAGGCCTCTGCAATAAAATAAGCAGCATAAAGTGATAGTAATCCATTAGTAAATTTATCAGGATAAGTAAAAATACTAAGATTATTAGCAATAAAATCATGAATTGTACCTGAACCTAATAAGTTCATAATCCCCATCGGTAATATACATAACGAACCGATAATGATAATAGGTATAATAGCGATCATACCGTCTTTGATAGCCTGTAAGTGTTTTTGCTCTTCAACTTTATTGGCAATAGGCATCAACCATTTTGACAGTATATCTTGTAACTTAGACATATTCGTTTCTCCTTTTTTTATTTAATTTCTGCTAGCTAGTTGAAATACAACTGTATAATACCAATCGTTAAAATAAATTACTAATCACAAATTTCCTAGTCAATAGGAAACACATTAAAATTAACAAACAAAAAAGAGTTAGTCATGAAAACCAACTCTTTTCTATCTTTTTATTTAATATTTTCAACAATATGTCGTGCGACTAAAATACCATTTGCACCCGCTTGAGCAAGCCCTCTTGTAAGTCCTGCACCATCACCAGCAACATATAAATCAGCAATTTCAGATTCAAAACCTTCTCCTACTTTTGGTCTTGCTGAATAGAATTTTGCTTCTACACCATATAATAAAGTATGTTCATTCGCAATTCCTGGTGTAACATTATCTAATGCTTCAATCATTTCAATAATTGATTTCATCGTATTGTACGGTAACACAAGCCCTAAGTCTCCAGGTACTGCTTCTGGTAAAGTAGGATCTGTATATCCTTCTTTTAATCTCTTATATGTTGTTCTTCTTCCACGTTTGATATCTCCATATCTTTGAACAATAACTGAACCATTTGATAATTTATTCGCTAATCTTGATATTTCATGGGCAAATTCATTTGGTTCATTGAATGGTTCACTAAATGTATGAGATACAAGTAAAGCAAAGTTTGTATTTTTACTTCCAAGTTTTGGATCATGATAAGCATGACCATTAGCAAGCATTGTTCCACTATGGTTTTCAATAACAACATGACCACTAGGATTTGAACAGAAAGTTCTTACTTTTGTTCCTACTGAAGTATTGTAAACAAATTTACCTTCATATAAGTTCTTATTAATTTCTTCCATAACAATATTGCTTGTTTCTACACGAACACCAATATCTACTTGATTATTATAAAGTTTTAATCCTTGATTTGATAAAACTTTTGTAAGCCATGCTGAACCATCTCTACCTGGCGCTAAAACAACTTTTTTAGCGTGAATCGTTTGTCCATTTTCTAAAACAATTCCTGTTGCATGATGGTCTTCTACAAGAATATCTTGAACAGATGTTTTAAATTGTAAATCCATATGTTGTTTTAATTCATTAGACATTTCTGTCATAATTCTTAAGTTTTCTTCTGTACCTAAATGTCTTACTTTTGCTCTTAAAAGTTTTAACCCAACAGCATATCCACGGTGTTCAATTTCTTTAACTTTATCTGTAGTAGGATCTGTAATTTCTTTAGTAGCTCCATGTTTTAAATAAAGATTATCTACATAATGAATCACATCTTCAACTTCATCATTATTTAAATAGTCAGTTAACCAACCACCAAACTCACTTGTAATATTAAACTTACCATCAGAATAAGCTCCCGCTCCACCAAAACCATCAGTAATAGAACACGCTGGGATACATCCAGGTTCACGATCTTTATGAACTGGACATTGTTTGATCTTTTTATCTTTAATAGGACAATGTCTATTCATAACGTCATGTCCTTTATCTATAAGTAATACTTCTAATTCAGGATTTTTTAAATATAATTCGTAACATGTCATAATTCCTGCTGGACCTGCACCAACAACGATTACATCATAATTTTCTTTCACTTTTTTCTCCTTCAATTTCCAAAAATATCCAAACCTTTCACATTATAGACGACTCTTTCTTATATCGCAAGTATTTACATGTTTTTTTATTTTGCAAAATGTTTTTATAGTTGATGAAAGATTGGTTTCATTTTTTCAAATGTACAAAAAGAATCAAAACCTATTTCTTTTAATAATTCTTTTGCTTCATCAATATAAGCTCCTAAATGTTCTGGCTTATGACTATCACTACCAATCGTAATAATCTTTCCACCTAATTCTTTATAAAGCTTTAAAATATCTCTCGAAGGTGTTGAATCCTTTAAACCATAACGATGACTTGAAGTATTAATTTCAATACCTTTACCATCTTGAATCACAGTTTTTAATATTTCTGTAATTATTGATTTTACTTTTTCAAAAGGATAATTGCCAATTTCATCATAACGTGTCATCAAATCCAAATGACCTAACACACTATAATTTTTATACTTTTTAACCACATTCAACATTTCTTGATAATAACCTTCTATATTTTTAGGAATTGTAAAATGAATTATATATCTAAT
>ERZ894191.1282-NODE-1282-length-14833-cov-16.629720_pt1 | contig 14833 bp, 8 predicted proteins | sample MGYA00380282_ERZ894191 | MGnify/ENA primary metagenome ERZ894191 (study PRJEB32331, sample SAMN06328485) | human gut metagenome | biome: human gut microbiome; feature: stool | host: Homo sapiens | collected 2013-02-21 ...
GATTTTCTGCACATCCACGTACTCCGAGATCTTTGTGATCCTGATAGTACTGGACCGCATCAAGTTTAAATTGTTTGTCGTGTTGCTTTGCCATATGAGATCCTCCTTCAGCTTGTCTCTATGTACCATGCTTATTGTGTATTTGGAATTTCTCATTTTGGATTGTATTATTTATATTCTAGTACCATTATCCGCGCGGCCGCGTTGAAATGAAAAACGGCAAGGCAACCGTTTTCCTGAATCCTGATATTCATACCGAACGGATTATTTGCAAAGTCCTTGATGCTTTTGAAATTACGGAAAATAGCGGCTTAAAAAGTATCCGTGTTAAAGCTGACGGTTCGCTTCACTACGGATATATTTACAGTACGCTATAACAGTACTGCCAGACTTGTTTTGAGTCCAGCGGTATAGATAATATTTTATTACCCTGTATATCATTCGCTTTGGAATAATATACTTTTTACAGATGTGCCGTTTTTTATTCTGATATTTGCTGTTGTTTTACCGTTCAGTCGAATTTTGCAAATGTCGTTTTGCCGGTCGATTACAATGCTTTCCGGCTTGACATATATCCGCATAAATGTCTCAAGATAAAGCATTATATCGGTTTCGTCAATTTGCTTTTTAACCGATCCCGCACCTACAAAAGGAACTGTATGACTTGAAAAAGTGAGCCTTTCAAGTGCAAATTTTATGTTCGATGCATATACATTGTCGCACTCCAAAAGTGCAACACCGGAATTGTAAAGGTTTCGTCTTGCCGTAAGTACGCCTTGATTTCGTTTCTTTTGTCATTTGCGGTCATACTGTCGTTTCCCAACTTATGCAATTTAAAACGCCTCCATCCTGTGCAATATCGTTTATATTTACGGCGATTATCTCTTTAGCAAAAATACATTTTGCTGCCTTTATTGCGCTTTCATCCTCAGAGACGCCGAAAACGGGCAGGAAAATATGCTTTTGCGTTTCAAGAAAATTAAGATAACTGCCGACGGCACTTATGCCGTAAGACTCAAAATACGGAAAATCGATATCCAAAATCCCGCTTTTTTTCAAAGCCGCTTTAACCCTTTGCTCATAACCATTCTTATATGGCGTTGCGTTGCCAATCACCGTTTTTTCGTCTACAAACCGCACAACGCCGTCCGCATGACCGGTCATATCGCTTTTAAGCGACGGAATAATGATGATTTCGGCCTCAAGCCGGTTTTCGAGCTCGGATATAAGCACGGATTTTTCGTATTCCGGATTTTCGGAGAACACCCTGTCGGAAATGATTGCCTTTTCTTTTGACGGAGAAAACACAATATTCCCGCCGTCAAGATTGATGTTCGAGTATATTACGGGCAAACTGAGCTTTGGCGCGACATCGTTTTTGAAGTCGGTTTTTAGTTGGGGATCGTCTTTTAAATAACAGGGCTCATAGCGAAAGGATATGTATTTGCTGTTCCCTGTTTTGACCGGCATATAATCCTTTGCCCATATATCCTTCGCACCGTCGAAAAAAGTATATTCTTCACCGCATTTTGATAAAGCGGTAAACAGATTTCCCGCCGACGCAGCGTATTCGGGAATGGTTTTTAGAAGTGATGAAAAGTAGAGCATATTATTTACCTTTATACTTTTGGGGACAATACCCGAAATGATCGATGTACCAATTTTCTTTGTTGTCCGACTCATGGGTTGAAAGATAGTTATCAGCAAGACTTTCTAATTTAGGAAGCCTTTTTTCGCAAGGATATGATTTGTCGAAATTTTTGGCTATAGCCAACCTTAATGATATATAAGATTTTTTAATTTTCTCTGTACCCGGATTAGAATCTGTCGCTTTAAGTCCGATTCGTGTAGTATATCCTACGATGTCATTCGTGTTTGTTGCATTAAAAGTCTTATTAAAAAGAATACAGCTTTTATCTGATTCAGATAGTGAATTATATGCTTTTCGAATCTTAGCGCTTAATTGCGATTGCGTTGTAAACTCACCATTCACTAAAGTGTATTTGAGTAAATACGATAGGTAATATTTGCTTTTATTCTTATCCTCGTCGCATAAAGAAAGGCAAATATCTACACCACTTCTGGAATCATCTGTGTTATGATGAAAATATAAAACACAAAATTTGCTTTGTTCCTCTTTTCCATGAATAAATGGATCCGAAAATTTCTTTGATATGTTTGAATAATATGCTTCTACCCATAAAGGCTCAACCTCTATGTTTCCGATTTTAATGACATACTCAGTTAGTAGTTTTTTCCCCAGAAGCTGCAGCTCTTTTTCAACAGCAGTGTAGTCTTCGTTAGAAACTGTAATATTTTCAAGATTGCGTATTTGGCATTTTAGATTCTTCATTACAATTCAATCTTTCATAATATATTTTGTTGGATACCGATTTTATTATAGCACACTTTATAATAAGACCCTAATAAATAATAAAAAAGATTGGTGCTAGAATATAAATAGTACAAGCCAAAATGAGAAATTCCAAATACACATAAGCATGGTACAATAGAGACAAGCTGAAGGAGGATCTCATATGGCAAAGCAATACGACAAACAAATTAAACTTGATGCGGTCCAGTACTATCGGGATCACAAAGATCTCGGAGTACGTGGATGTGCAGAAAATCTCGGCATCGGATTCACAGTCATTGCGACTTTATGTCACCAGATGAATTCGAGCGAGTATATAAAAAAGCACACATTAAGGCGGAGCTGCGGGCAGGTTGAATTTGGGAGAAATTTCTCATTTTAACTTGTACTAAATCTTGACATAGGACCAATATGCACGTTGAATTGCCTAAAGCAGCTCTATAGTCTTGAGTTTATCCTGCAAAGCAAGAGTACAACTGACCGTCTTTAAAACCTAAATCATATCCTCAGGTTTGCTGATTTCTCTTTTCATGCGCAGGAATTCTTGCGTGGTGGCGACATTGCCTGTATTTGGGTAACCGTTTGTCGATAGTCATGTGTCCCACAGCAGAAGGAATTGCGGAGAATTTGATTCTTATTGCAAATTGAAATGGCAGCGTTTCACGAATGCTATCTTCTTTTCTTTGGTGAATTTCATGGGGTTACCTCCTCATGTGGTTTTTGTGACATAGCAACACGGGAAATGCAGAGATTTGCGACCAACTTGCCATACACTAAGAAGCAGGCACAAAACGACACCGGCAGTTTGGAAACTAACGGTGTCATTTTGTGCATATTTTCTTAGTTTAGAAATGGTCCAACTTTGAATTCAACTTACTTTGTAAGCATGAGGAATTGAAATGTTTGTGAAGATTATAATTCCAACAATTCACGAATCTCTTCAGAACGGACTCCCTCTTTCCAGCCTTCTATCTCCCGCTCAATGCGTTGCTTTTGTTTCAAATACTTCATGCCAGATACAAGAGGAAGAAGAGAGCTCAAATAATTAATTCGTTCCTGCATATACGGAATCATGCTGCCGCTTCCGCCCCAGTGGGACGGCTCTAAGGGTAGTTGTTCAAAAACATCTGGATCAGTATTTAGAGACAAGAATTTCTCCACTGCCTTTTTCCGCCGCTCACAAGAAAATTCCTCGATTGCTGAAAATAGTTCATACATTCGTTCCCCATCATCACAATAACGCTCTATCGTATGATTGATCCAGATATCTTGCTTTGCAATAATTTCCTGATGATCTGTTTCATTGGACAACATCATGTGTATTTGGGATCGATATAGCCAATGTATCGACCTTTCTCTATTCTCATGAACATAATCAAACACATCATCAGCCAAATCTATGAATTGTTCTGTATCCCATATCCTTAAAAGGCGTATAGCAGCATAATTGTCATAAAGTCTGACGCGATCCCGCTGAACAGAAATTATGCAATCAAGATATCTGTACAAGAAAGCGATATCGACGGAAATAATCACACACAGCAAAGTCCCATCATAATCTTCGTGATTGGAATAAGAAACTCCTTTCAAATATACTTCTTCCAACAGAGCAAGTTCATTTGAAAACTCATGTAATATCTTATATGCACCTTGCTGGTTGCTATGATTGAGCATCCAAAAAACATATAGACTAAAAACAAAAGGAGATTCTTCATAATGGTTTGAAACAATGCGCAACGCCTTACATATAATTTTAGGTTCGATCCTTTCATACTTACGTAGTAGATCCAGCTTGCGGTACGGAGATTTTTCTAAGCCTACATCAGGTTCTTCCAAATAGTTCAGCAGATCGGTTGCCCATTCAGCAGATAGTTGTTGTTCCGGTATCAAAGCATAAAAGTACCACAACCACACATTTTGCTGACCATACTTATATTTTGTAATGAATTCTTTGACTTCTGTCGCTGACATCAGCTCAAATAGCCTGTCTAAGATTTGTTCAGCATTTATTCTATACGGAGTATCCGCTCTCATGTAAGCATCTACCAAATACAGGTATAGTTGTTGCTGACTTTGAAGCGCTTCAAACACATATTCAAGTCCTGAGCCCAATTTCCTCTCTTCCTTATCAAAAGTCTGGTTGCTTTCCAAACATACCTGTATCAAACAATCTATATCTACAGGCGTGTATTTCTCCACAAGTTTGCAAACCCTGTCCTTATGTCGCCGCACACCTTTCTCATATCCTTCTGAATAGTCTTCATGGCGATAGGACGAGAGCGCAGAATATATTCTATAGTTTTTTGAGTTAAGAAACGGAACCAGTATATCCCGAGTACAATAATCAATATGCTTTGCAACTTGTTTAATGTGTGCCGCAATTATGCAGTGGAACAAATTCTCCGGCCGGAATAAAGAGAAGAATTTTAGAATTTCCTCAAGCTCAGCTCCCACCACATTTAGCTCTGTATCGACGTCATAATGAGGTATACCGTACCTATAGAGAATACGCTCAATTTCAGTCTGTATATTCTCCTGTTGGTAGATTGTATAAAGTTGTGCCCAAAGCATCTTTCGGTATTCTAAAACAGGCTTATCTGGCGGAAGCGATAATGTGTAAATCGACATTGTATGGTGCCGACCGCCCTCTGCCTTTGAAACATCAAGTTTCAGAAAATGGGCTGCAACACAAATGAATAAGATTAAAAGATTCGTATCCTCTGGGGCTGTTTCCACCGCTTCGCAGAGGCTTTTGACCATCATCCTCTGCGTAAAATATCCGAAACGCGGGGAATCCAAGTTAACTTCAAACCGTCCAGCATATGTGCTATAGAATTGTTCAAACAAATCCGGGCGTTTTTGATAATACAGCAATAGCAGATCCAGTGCAGTTGGCAACTCAGGATGGTCTCCAAAATTCCCTAGAATTTGGAGAATATCATCCGAAATATTCTTATCCGGTCCATCATCTTTAAACGGCAATGTCTGCGCATCAAAAGGATGATATGATTCTTGCTCAATATACTCCTGCAGCAACAAAAGAGTTTGTGTCGGTCGCACCATATGGAATGCTTTAAAAAACGGGAGAAACGCCTCCACATCACTTTCCAGCTTATCCCACACAAGGTTAATCTGGGCTTCAACATATTCTCTCACATTTTGATCAGAGAACACATTTAAGAGAATATTGCATGCCTCAATAGTTCTCCTTTTGTTGATCTGAAAACAAGTTTCAATCATCGTGCTGAGGGGAATAATCTTTTCCTCGATAAAAACGTACTTAATCAAGAAGTTACTGAAACTTTGATCCGAAATTCTTGCCGCTTTGTCATTACACAAGTCTACAATTTCTGCTTTATGGAGCAGTTTCAAATCTGATGTAAAATCACTGCTGGTTATTCTCACTGCTTCAAAAATGGGAGTAAACTTTTCGAGATGCTCTAAATGGATCGCCTGAACAAATGCAATAATTCCGGCAGAGCTTACACTTGTCTCACTTTCAATAAAGATCCTCAGCTGTTTGCTATAATAGTTATGATAGAGCTCTGAGGCATCCTGAATTGCAGCAATGCTTTCGGAATCTACTACAAGTTTTCCGGCAAGCATAGCTAACCGAGCATTTCCTTCCGCAATTGCAACAATGCGATCTGTATATACCCGATCTGTGATTCCGTAGCATGTTTTCATAAGTTTTCGGATATCGTCATCTTTAAACGGAGTAATCTTAATTATTTCCGGTTTAATAACATCCATAACACTTTGCATCACTTGCTTACGGGCATAGTCGCGTACGGTCAGGATCAATTTTGAAATGTATGGCGACTTGACAGCTGCTCTTGGAAGGTAATCCAACACATAGTGCAGTCCAGAAAGCTCATTTGCATCATCTACAAGCACCAGGTATTCTTTTCCTTCTTCAATTGCAAAGACCAGATCCTCATATAGTTGCAAGTTATTGTTTTTTATGACAAGTACAGTGTAGTCCTTTTCTTCTGCCAACTGCCGGCATAATTCCAGTGCAAATCTGGTTTTCCCAACCCCGGCAGGCCCTGCAATCAGCAAAACATCACTATCACGCAAAGTAGACTTTGCTTTTTCCAACTCTTTTTCTCGAAAAAGAAATTCTGTTCCTAACGGAGCCGAGATTTTGTTGGCATCATGTCTTGCCACAAACATATCCACCGGCAGAATTTGACCTGAGTCAATACTAATTCCAAAGAAATCTTGGGCTAAGATTGGGCACTCGTGGAAAATGTCATTCCCCAATTTATCCAAGCCAATTAAGGTCAGTACGACACCGTGCTCTTCACAGTATTGTCTAAGGTATTGATCATCACCTGGTCCTAAACGGCCATATGTATGGCAGTATATAATCTCCGCTATATCTTCTGAAGAAATACCAGTCTTTTCTGAATCAAAGCATTTGTCAATATCTTCAATTGCTTTCTTTAAGAAATCTGTTTTTTGTGTGGTATACATCACAAATACATACTTATTTTCTGCTGTCAAAAAATAAGTATCTGGGTTTCCTTTTGCTGTTTTATCTGTTCCTGTATGCATCCCCAACGAATAAATATTTTTATACCCTTTATAGCTCAAGTAGGCATCACAAAGATTTTGAAAAGCCCCGCCATCCATCTGATCAATTCGATTTTTGATATCTGTTAGCTTCGACATTGTTGTCCCCCACAAACAAAATGGTCATAGCCATCGTTTTGTAAAATTCAATTATATTTTAGCATCGCTGTCCATTGTACGCAATTAAATTTCCTGAACATAGGTACAAATTTGAATATAAATCGAAATTTGAATGTCTCATTTTTGAGTTCCAAATTTCAATCTGTTTTCTATGCCGAAAACCTAGGATCTAAACCACCTGTTCAGGGTTCCCTCTTTTATAGAAATGGGACACCCAAAATGAAAACCGAAAAATCGCAGTGTAAAATTACTCCAATCGGAACCCGAAATTCTCACATGATTGAGAATTCCTTTTCTTTTATCCAGTATTCCAATTCTGCTTGCTCTGCGTCTCATATTGCAATGGAGCTCCGCTTGAAACTGTTGCCGCGAGAAATTTCTGCTCTGCTCTTTCTCTGCTTTTTTATTCCTCCTTTGCCGTAGTGCAGACACTGCTGACATACAATTCTTTCACAAGCTGAGAACCATATATTTTTCCGGCTTTTCCCCTTTGATTTTGGAGGGTAACAATGGTCTTATTCGTACCATAAATTTGTCCGTTGTCGTCACAACTTGTGGACCTGCGCTTTCAACGCCTTTCGTCGCCTTGCTGAAGCGTATCGCTTTTCTTGCTGTGGAGAATATAGTTGCAGAAAGCGTATGAGATGGAATAATTAGCAGTCTAATCGTTTTTCCAATTTGCGGATATTTCTTTTTGCCTTAGGCGCCGAGAAAGATTGAAAAATGTTCAAAACAATGGTAAACTGGAAGAAAAGTTCGTCCAAACAGTTATCAGGTAACTCGGCAAAGGAATTGGCATATGGACATAGAAAAAACGATGGTTCTTATTAAAGGCGAGGATAAAACAAAGTTTATTACGTCCATTTCCTGTGGTCCTTCTCCCCAAATAATAATTGTGGAATATAACGGCGGCTCTTCTTATTCATATAATGCGAGCAACGTGACAGTTTTGGTAGACCCCGAAAGTGAAGATCTGGACGGAAGGGTCGCTTATGTAAACGGAATGCCCGTTTATGAACCTCGACTCATTCTTAACTTTAAAAAACTAAGCTCTGAATTTAAATTCCAGAACCGCAATCTGGAATGCCGCAGACGAATAATATATAAGAATGGCAGTTCCAAAACCGTACTGTTTCGGGAACTATCATTTTTGAAAGATAGCTGCTCTAGTGAGAGTGCCAGACAAACCTTGTCCTATTTACGCGAAATTTCAAAGTATACGGCTGCCGATCCGACTCAAGAGGTATTTTTAGAACAAGAAATGCAGCAGCTGACTTTTATCCACCCAGAAAGTGTTTTGGGACGATATTTGAACGGCCAGCCAATTGAAGATCTTACACTGCCTGTAAACGGTATCATTTTCCCGTTCCGTTTTAATCTTAGCCAAAAAGCAGTTCTGGAAAATGCCCTTACACACTCTTTGTCGGTGATCGAAGGGCCGCCGGGTACTGGAAAAACACAGACCATTTTAAACATCCTTGCAAATCTTGTCGCCATTCAAGGGAAAAGCGTAGCGGTGGTTTCCAATAACAACGAGGCTGTTAAGAATGTTATTGAAAAAATGACAAAAGATGGATATGGCTTTCTCACAGCCTTGCTTGGAAACAAAGCCAATCAGGATGCTTTTTTTGCCAATTCACCTGTAGCCGAAGTGGCGGATTGGAATTGCGATGAAAACGAAGATGAACTCATTCAGATCATTGAAAACCTCAATGTGCGTCTGGCCACGCTGCTGGAGATAGATAGAAAAAGAGCACAGTTGAAGCAGCAACTGCAAGCCTGGCAATTGGAGCAGGAGCATTTCAACGAATACTATATTCGCCAGAATGTCGCTGAAGTCGAAAAACTCCCTCTATTAAGAGCAAATTCCGATAGAATCATTTCATTTTTAGCAGAAACCTCTTTGGCCAAGGAACAGGAATACTCAGAAAAGTTGATATATAAAGTGAAAATGCTCATCAAATACCGTGGTTCTTTTCGAAGTCTAAAGCGTCATGAGGCTTCTGTGTTACTGCAGCTTGAACGGGCGTTTTATCAAAAGCAAATCCAAAAAATTAAGGATGAGATTGCTGAGACGGAAAGCAAGCTGGAACATGCGTCTTTTGACAAGCTTCTGGAAGAACATCAAAACTATTCTGAAAAGCTGTTTCGCAAGTGCCTGTACCAAAGCCACAGCAAACTATCGGCTGGCGGTTTTACCAAGAAGAATTTTAAATCTAGATTTCAGGAGTTCATCAGAGCGTATCCTATTATTCTCAGCACGACCCATGCTATACGCCATTCTATTCCAAAGGACTATTTACTTGACTATGTTATCATAGATGAAGCATCACAGGTAGACTTAATAACCGGTGTGCTGGCTTTTTCCTGTTGTCGAAACGCTATTGTTGTTGGCGATATAAAACAGCTTCCGCAGATAACCAATCCAAAAATAAAAGAGACATTAAAAAGTGCTCCGCCTGCCCCTGTATACGACTATTTTGAGCATAGCATCTTATCCTCCATAATCAGTTTGTATGGAAAAACCTTGCCCCGTGTAGTTCTCCGCGAGCATTATCGCTGTCATCCTCAAATCATTGAGTTTTGCAATCAAAAATATTATAACGGCGATTTGATTCCTTACACCAGTCCAACTTTATCGCAAATGCCATTGGTGCTGTATAAGACGGTGGAGGGCAACCATATGCGCAAAGTTACACGAGGGAAAGAGAAAGGAACATATAATCAGCGCGAGTTGGATGTAATTGTGGAAGAAGTCCTGAACAACCCGGACCTTGCAGCAGACAGCAGCAAAATAGGTTTTGTAACGCCTTATCGGAAGCAAGCTGATACAGCCGGCCGTCAATTGCCGAAAGGAATCGAAAGCGACACAGTACATAAATATCAGGGACGCGAAAAAGACTTGATGATATTATCTACTGTACTGGACAATTCCGGGATGGGACAGCGCGGTTTGGAATTTGTAGACGATCCCCACATGGTAAATGTGGCAGTGTCCCGGGCAGTAAGGCAATTTGTGCTCGTCACAGATCACTATTTGTTTTTCAAAAAAGGAAAGAACATTGGCGACTTGATTCGGTATATGCAATATAGCACGCTTGACGAAAACATTATTGAAAGTCAGGTGGTATCCGTCTTTGATCTGCTGTACAAGCAGTATTCCCGAAAGCTTCTTCCTCTGAAAGTAAAAATGAACCCAAAAGCACGTTTTCAGTCGGAAGAAGCGCTACGCGTATTGCTGGAGGAAATTCTTGCACAGCCGGAGTATAACCGTTTTAGTTACGTACAGGGCATGCTGCTGCGTAACCTATTGAACTCTTTGGAAAACCTCAGTGATGAAGAAATCACCTATATCAATAATCGTGCTTCACTGGACTTTGTCGTATTTTATAAGCAGGACAAAACTTGTAAACTGGTGGTAGAGGTGGATGGCTTCTCTTTCCACGAAAACAGGCCGGAGCAGCTTCGCCGTGATGCATTGAAAGACGCCATCTTGACAAAATACAATATTCCATTTTTGCGACTTGCGACCAACGGCAGCGGAGAGCGGGAGCGGATTATTCATGCCTTGCAATAGACGAAAAAAGGTTGAGCTTTGGAACACCCAAAAGCAAAATTAAAGAATCACGTTGCAAGAATGAATACGAATCTCTTTTAAATCCAGAAATCTCATTTTTCGCAGGTATCTTTTTTGTCAAAATAACACAAAAACCGTCTTAAGCAAGTTGCTTGAGACGGTTTTTATATGCGGAAAGTTAGGAGAATTGAAACCTGATTTGACCACTACTGCACATTTTGCGATCCAACTGAGCTATCCTATGTCAAATCTCCAGCATCCCTTGCAAGCCCGCGCTTGCCGCCTTTTTGTTCTTGTCGAAGGCGTGGGTATAGATGTCCAGCGTGGTGGAGGGCTGGCTGTGGCCGAGGATGCCCGCCACCGTTGCCACATCCGTGCCGCCCGCGATCATTAGACTGGCGGCGGTGTACCGGAGAGAATGGACGTTCAGTTCCTGCGGCAAGTTGTTCTTCTTGAGGATCAGCTTGAAGCGATAGGTGAAGGTGGTGGGCGTCATGGGGAGCTGCGCTCCCTGTCGGCGGAACAGGAAGTCATCGGCGGTCAGTTGCCGCTGGTCATAGGTTTCGGTGATATACCGACACTCTTTTAGGTACTCCCGCAGAAGACTTTCCATCTCAGCGGAGAAGTACACATAGCGGTCACCGGCGCGGGTCTTTGGCGCTTTTACGAAAATTTCCTCGTCCGTCACCTTGACTGCGTTGCGGCAGATGTGGATGAAACGCTGTTCCCAATCAATGTCGCACCACTTCAGACCGCAGCATTCGCCCCGCCGCATTCCCGTGGCGATGATGAGCTTGAAGTAGGTTTCGTACTTGATGCTTTCCCCCTCCAGCGCAGCGATGATCTTCTGCGCCGTTTCCTCGTCCGCGATCTTCTTTTCACACTTGCGACCGGCGTAGCGGTAGGTGCGCCAAGCCGGATTATGCGAAAGAAAGCCACCCTCCACGGCATCAGAGAGGATGCTGCACAGCGTAGCGTGCACGCCCTCAATGGTGTACTCGGAGAGTGGCTTTTTCGTATCGGGACGAATGACTTTTCGCAGCTCTGCGTAGAAATTTCGGAAGTGCTCTGGCCGCAGCTCGGTGAGCTTGTAGTGACCCAGCGCCGGAAGAATACGTTCGATGTCCTGCCGGTCGCGGCGGATGGTGGACTTTGCCAGCTTGCCGGGAGCGATGTCCGTCAGCCACAGGTCGATGTATTTTGCCAACGTGAGCTGCTGGACGGGCTGCGGGGTGTGGCGGCAGTCACGTTCAAAGAGGACTGCCTGCTCGTTGAGCCACTTTTCCACCTGCCTGGGCGTCAGCTCTTCCGGCGGGTGGACAGTTTTCTGCTGCTGTCTGATGCGCTTGCCGTTGTAGTCATAGCCCATGGAGACCACGATGAGATAACTGCTGCCGCGCTTGCGGATGCTTGCCATAAAAATGGCCTCTCTTTCATTTGTTCTCAGTACAGTCGAGGCTTATTTTGCAAGCACAACATACCGCAAGCGCATCGGTAAAGCTATCCATAATTTTGAGGAAAAATGATTTTCTACGAAAGCAACAATCATGCGCTGCGCCGCTTCGAGGAACAGGCGGCGGCGAGATTGAAAATCTGCTCGCCGTCCGGGCGGAGCATGGTGAGCATGGAGTCTGCCGCCTGTTCCTTCTGCGCCTGCTGAGGGTGGCAGTAGGTGCGCTCCAGAAAACCGGTGTCCGCATGGCCGACAAGGTTTGCCACCGTCTGCTTGTCCACGCCGCAGTGCAGCAGCGAGGTCACGAAGTAGTGCCGCAGGGTGTGAAGGTGGTACTCCCGCGGAAAACCGATGGCGTCATAGATTTTTCACAGCCGCTTGGTGAAGGTGTCTGGGTGGATGAGTTGCCCCTGCTCGTCGGTGAAGAGGTAGGGGCTGAGCCTGCGGCGCTGCTTGCCCGCCTCCATCTGCTTGCGGCGCTTGTAGGCGAGGAGGATGCCCCGCAGGTCGGAGGAGAGATAGACTTCGCGGCTCTTGCCGTTTTTGGTAGCGCCCTCCACAATACCCTTGCCGGGGACGCTGCTGCGAGAGCGGCTGACGGTGAGCAGGAGACCATCTTGCGTGACAGTGAAATCCGACCATTGCAGAGCGCTCAGCTCGCCCCGGCGGCAGCCGGTGTATATGGAGAGCAGATAAAACAGACGGTAGTGCCGCGGCTCCTTTGCCAGCGCGTCCAGCAGCTTTTCCACCTCGCCTCGCGTGGGAATGCGCTGCACCGTGCGCTGCGGTGTGGGCAGGTCTAACATCCGCGCGGGATTCTTTTCGATGATCTCGTTGCGCTTGGCATCGCTGAGCACGGCGGAGACCACAGAGAGGTACCGCTGCGCGGTGGATTCGTTGATGAGCCTTCCGTGGTGCTTGCGCTTGCGCAGCGCGGAGAGCATATTTTCCAGCGCCATCGGTCGGAGCTTGTTGAGGCGGATGCCGCCGATTATGAGATACACCACCTCCAGCATCCGCCGGTATGCAGCGATGGTGCTGGGGGCGTATTTCGTCTGCCGCTTCAGCCAGCGGGAAGCAAATTCCTCAAAGGTCATCTCGCCGTCCTCGGCGTAGCCGGTCTTGAAGCTGCGCTCCAGCTCCTCGGCGGCGTGGGCGACATACTGCCCGATGCCGCGCTTGGGAACACCGGGCGGGACTTGGATGGTCTTTGCCTTGCTGATTTTTTTGCCGTTGGGCCGGTAGCCGTTGCTGACGGTGATCTTATATCGTCGCTCGTCCAATTGCTTGATGCTTGCCATTCAGAATCCTCCCATCGTTTGCTCATGCTGTCGCTTTTCCTGTTCTTCCTGCGCGGCGTGTTCATCCAATTTTGCTTTCGCCGCCAGGGCCGCGCCTGCGGCGAAGCCGATCACAGCGCCGAGGTTTTCGGCGGCGATCTTCGCCTCCATGCGCCGCCACTTTTCCTCGGCGTCCTCATCTTCATCCAGTAGTGTCCCTGCGGCAGCCAGCCCAGCCGCAGCGGGGATCAGAGGAACAGGCCGCGGATCGCCGTCGCGCCATACCAACCCGCCATCGCTGCCGCTCCGATCACCAGAAGCAGAGCGATCCACTTGAGGGCCACCAGCAGGCTGAAATCTGGGAGCCAGTCGACCCACTTGGAGGAATACTTCTCGCTCAGGTTCCCAACCCGTTCCAGCAGTCTGTTCATCTCTGTCAGTGTTTGCTGCATCTCCGCAAGCGACTTTTGAACCGGCGTCAGGTCGATGTGCGTTTTCAACTCCGGCAGGGCCTTCCGAATTTCCTCCAGCTCCCAGTTTATTCCGTCTGACTGCTCCGCCAGCTTGTTCATCGCCTGCGGCAGATCGCACTGGATCACGATGGGCTGCATCATCTGCGGCTGCGGCGTGCTGTTCGGCTAATTCATCCGCTTCAATTCCTCCATCGGTTTCCTCTGTTCGACGCAATTTTCTCTCGATAAGTTCTGCGCGTATTTTGAATTCATGCTCCATGGCCTCCTTGCAATACTTTTCCTCGTGTAGTTTGTTGTCACGGCATTTTAGTCCGTCCGGCGTGGTGTAGGTGATGTACTTGCGGCTGCTCTCCCAGCGGACGGCGTAGCCCTCGGACGCCATCAGGGAAACGAAAGCGTCCTTGTCGGCGGCGTATTTCATGCACTCGTCGATGGTGTTCATGAGCCGCAGCTTCCAGCTTTGGCCTTTCAGCGCCGTGTGATACTCCGCGCCGCTCATGCCGCGGGCCTGCTGCGTTGGCACGTCAAAGACCGGCAGGCCCATCTCCTGACAGATCGCATCGTTGCGCCGCATCAACTCTTGCAGTTGTTCTTTCGCCATGTGCAGCTTTTTGCCAGTATCGAAATTGACGGAGTTGATGACGCAGTGGGAGTGGATGTGCTCGCAATCTACATGGGTGCAGACCAGTACCTCACAGCCGTCAAAGTATTCCGCCAGCCGCCGCGCGGCTTCGTGGGCTTGCCGGGGATCGACCGCCGTGCCCTTTGGGAAACTCTGCACCATGTGATAGAACATCATGCCGCCGTCCTTGTGGTAGAGAAGCTTGGTGTTCAGGAAATCGTCGTAGACGCTTTGCGGTTGGCAGTTGATGCCGCTGATGAGCGGCTCGCCCTCCCATGCGGTTTTCTTCTCCTGCATGACATAGAGCATCACGCCGCGCATGGCGGCGCGGGACTGTGTGCCCCGCTTGTAGTTCA
>ERZ894191.1288-NODE-1288-length-14800-cov-11.299152_pt1 | contig 14800 bp, 10 predicted proteins | sample MGYA00380282_ERZ894191 | MGnify/ENA primary metagenome ERZ894191 (study PRJEB32331, sample SAMN06328485) | human gut metagenome | biome: human gut microbiome; feature: stool | host: Homo sapiens | collected 2013-02-21 ...
TGCTGGGAATCCTCGAAAATCTCCTGCCCCCGCTGCCGGGCATGCCGCCGGGTGCAAAAGCCGGGCTTTCAAACCTTGTCACCATGTTCGCCGCCGGCGCTATCGGCCTGCCCGCGGCGCTGTTCATTGCGGCGATCAAGGGTCTGTTTGCGTTTTTGACGCGCGGTGTTTCCGCCGGGCTGATGAGCCTTTGCGGCGGGCTTTTGAGCACGCTCATCATGGGCATACTGTGGAAAAAAACAAAATTCACGCCGGTCTTCATCGGTGTCTGCGGTGCGTTCGGGCACAACCTCGCACAGCTGCTCGTCGCGTTATGGATGACAGGCTTCGGCGCGCTGGGGTATATTCCCGCACTCGCGCTGTATTCGGTCATCTGCGGCATCTGTACCGGGCTTTTGCTGCAGGTTTTACTCCCGCTGTTGGAGAAGCTGCCGGTTTTGAGAAAATAGAGAAAAAGGGCGGCAATGTCGCCCTTCGGGAAACGCCTATCCTCGCAAAAAGGACAGGCGTTTTTCAGCTTATCTTATTCTTCCGCTTTCGGAGCGTTCTCTTTTTCGGTCTGCTCCATGTTTTCCTTTGCAACCGCCAGCATCAGCTTGATACGGTTCTCCTGGTTGACCTTCGTCGCGCCCGGATCGTAATCGATCGGCACAATATTCGATTTCGGGTACAGGTTTTTCAGGCTGCGGATCATGCCCTTGCCGACGATGTGGTTCGGCAGGCAGCCGAACGGCTGTGCACAGATGATATTCGGGTAGCCGCTTTCAATAAGCTCCATCATTTCCGCGGTCAAGAGCCAGCCCTCGCCCATCTTGCAGCCGTAGCCGATGACGCCTGTGATGAGCTTTTTGAGGTGCGCATACGAGGACGGCACAGTGAAGCGGTCAGAAACGGTGTTCGCGTGCTCCACGGCGCGGATAACGTGGTTTTCGATGCCGACGAGGTAGTCAAAGAGGATCTTCACAACCTCAAACTTCGCCTTGCTGCCGCCGAAAAGCTTAATATCTTCCATGCGGTTATCGACTTTAAACAGCATGAAGCCAAGCAGACCCGGCACCATCGTTTCGCAGTTCTGGCTGAACAGGAACTCTTCCAGATCGTTGTTGCCGATGGGCGAATACTTGACGTAAATTTCGCCGACAACACCGACGCGCACTTTCTTTTCGCCGGTCACGGGCACGTTCGCAAAATCCTCCGCAATCTGCGGCAGGATCGTCTCCATCTCCTTTGCGGAGTAGCCCTTTTCCTTTGCGAACATATCGGTCAGCTTTTTCGTCCAATCGTCCACAAGCTTCCGGCTCGCGCCCGCCTCTTTCTCATACGGTCTCGTCTGGTTGTGCAGCAGCATCAAAAGGTCGCCGTACGCAAGCACGCCCAGCGCCTTGCGGATCATCGGCAGCGTCAGCTTGAAGCCGCTGTTTTTCTCGAGTCCGGACATGTTGAGCGAAATGACCGGAATATACGAAAGGCCGTCTTTTTCCAGCGCCTTTCTCAAAAGGTGAATGTAGTTCGAAGCACGGCAGCCGCCGCCCGTCTGGGTGATGATGAGCGCCGTTTTGTGCAGATCATATTTGCCGCTGTGCAGCGCGTCCATCATCTGGCCGATGGTGAGCAGCGCCGGGTAGCAGGTATCGTTGTGGACATATTTCAGACCCTCGTCCACAATCTGACGGCCGCGCGTCTGGAGAATCTCCACGTTGTAGCCGTAAGAAGCGAACAGGTTTTCAAATAAACGGAAATGGATGGGCGCCATGTTCGGCGCAAGGATCGTATAACCCTCTTTTTTCATTTCCTTTGTAAATTCAACGCGATCGGTAAAAGCCATATTCGTGCGCCTCCCTTACTGTAAATCCAGCGCCGCAAACAGGCTGCGGAGACGAATACGCACCGCGCCGAGGTTTGTGATCTCGTCGATCTTGAGCTGGGTGTAGATTTTGCCGCCGTCGTGCAGAATGCCGCGCACCTCGTCGGTCGTGATGGCATCCACGCCGCAACCAAACGAGACAAGCTGAATGAGGTTCACGCGCTTATCCGCACGGTCTACAACGTACTTTGCAGCCGCGTACAGACGGGAGTGATACGTCCACTGGTTGAGGACCTTCGTCGGGAATTTCTTCTCCTTGCACGCAACGGCGTCTTCCGTCACAACAACCGCGCCGCAGTCGCAGATGAGGCTGTCAATGCCGTGGTTGATCTCCGGGTCCACATGATACGGACGACCGGCCAGCACGATAACGGGCTTATGCTGTTCTTCGGCGAGCGCGAGGAATTTGTCGCCGATGGCACGCACGGCGCGCATGTAGAGGTCATACTCCGCATACGCCGCGTCGGATGCTTTCTTCACGTCTTTTTTCGTGAACGTACCGTTCGGGAAGTGGCGGCGTAAAATCTCGTACATCTTGCCGGGGAAGTCGTGTCTGCGGTGCAAGCCGACGTAATCGCCGATGAAGACGGTGTCCTTTAATTTCTGGATATTGGAGGAGATGACCTCCGGGTAATAGGCGACGACCGGGCAATTATAGTGGTTGTCACCGAGGTTTTCGTCAAAGTTATACGTCATGCAGGGGTAGAACACCGCGTCCACGCCCTCGTCAAGCAGCGCTTCCACGTGGCCGTGCATCAGCTTTGCCGGGAAGCACGCCGTATCGGACGGAATGGTGTGCTGCCCCTTTAAATAAAGCTGGCGGTTCGACGCCGGTGACGTTTTCACATCGTAGCCGAGCGTTGTGAAGAACTTATACCAGAACGGCAAAAGCTCGTACATGTTGAGACCCATCGGAATGCCGATGACCGGCTTGCCCGTGTCTTTGTATGTATAGCGCGCGAGCAGCTTGCGCTTTTCTTCAAACATGTTGTACTGTGCTTCGGTGGATTTCACGCCCGTCACCGGCTTTTCACAGCGGTTGCCGCTGATGAACTTGCGTCCGCCGGAAAAGGTGTTCACCGTCAACTTGCAGCTGTTGGAGCAGCCGCGGCAGGTGATAGCCTTTACGCTGTGGGTGAATTCTTCGAGCGCTTCCTTGCTCAAAAGCGTCGAAAGCTCCGTCGCCTTACCCGCAGCCTGTGCTTTTTCGCGCGCATACAGTGCAGCACCGTATGCGCCCATCAGGCCCGCAATGGTCGGACGGATGACATCGTGGCCGATCTCCTGCTCAAACGCGCGCAGCACGGCGTCGTTCAGGAACGTACCGCCCTGCACGACGATCTCCCGGCCGATTGCTTTGGAATCGACCGCACGGATAACTTTATACAGCGCGTTCTTGACAACGCTGATGGAAAGACCCGCGGAGATGTTCTCCACCGTTGCGCCGTCCTTCTGCGCCTGCTTCACGGAGGAGTTCATGAACACCGTGCAGCGGGAGCCGAGGTCGACCGGGCGGTCCGCAAACAGGCCGAGCTTTGCAAAATCTTCAATGGAGTAACCCAGCGCGCCCGCAAACGTCTGGAGGAACGAGCCGCAGCCGGAGGAACAAGCCTCGTTGAGGAAAATATCGTCGATGACGCCGTTTTCGACCTTGAAGCACTTGATGTCCTGACCGCCGATGTCGATGATGAAATCGACCTTCGGGTTAAACGCGCGCGCCGCGTAGAAGTGCGCCATCGTCTCTACGATGCCGTAATCGACGGAAAACGCGTTTTTGATGATGTCTTCGCCGTAGCCGGTCGCCGCGCAGGCGCAGATCTTCGCCTGCGGGAAACGCGTGTAAACTTCAAGCAGGAATTCACGCATCAGCGGGACAGGGTTGCCGCTGTTCGACATATAGCGCGAACAAACAATATTGCCGTCCTTATCCGTCACAACGGCTTTAACGGTCGTGGAGCCCGCATCGATGCCGATATAAACCGGCTCGCCGTCCTCCAGTGTGTCGCGCACCTTAACGCCGGCGTTGTTGTGGCGCTTTGTGAATGCTTCGTAATCCGCCTTGTCCTTAAAAAGCGGCGGGCAGGCGCGGTATTCTTCCTTTGCCGTGTAATGCGCAATGCGGTTGATGATCTCCGCAAGCGTCGTCTCATTGCCGTCCGCCGCAAACGCCGCACCCAATGCGACGAAGTACAGCGAATTTTCCGGGCAGATGCCCGTAATGCCGAGCGTCTTATCAAACGCCACGCGCAGCTCGCTTAAAAACGTCATCGGGCCGCCGAGGTATACGACCTTGCCCGCGATTTCTCTGCCCTGCGCAAGACCCGCAACGGTCTGGTTCACAACGGCGTAGAGAATACTTGCCGCCACGTCTTTTTTCTGCGCGCCCTGATTTAAAAGCGGCTGAATATCGCTCTTTGCGAACACGCCGCAGCGGGAAGCAATGGTGTAGATCTTCTCATGCTCTTTCGAGAGTGTGTTGAGCGCATCCGGGGTGATGTTCAAAAGCGTCGCCATCTGGTCGATGAACGCGCCGGTGCCGCCCGCGCAGGAGCCGTTCATGCGCACCTCAAGGCCGGAGGCGTTATTGCCGTCCGTAAGGAACAAAATCTTCGCGTCCTCGCCGCCAAGCTCAATGACCGCATCCGTACCCGGCACAAGGCGGTTCACCGCAATGCGCGTCGCGTATACCTCCTGCACGAACTGAATGTCACTGCGCTCTGCAAGACCCATACCGGCCGAGCCGGAAATGCTCAAAAGCACCTTTTCTTTCGGAAACTGCTCTGCCACTTCACGCAGCATCTCGACGGATTTCTCCACGATGCGCGAAAGATGACGCTCATATTTTTTGAAAAGCACCTCGTTCTGCTCGTTCAGAACAACGCACTTTAAGGTCGTGGAACCAACGTCCAAACCGATTCTCATCATGTTGATTCATCCTTTCTGCGGTACCCTTTCCGCATCGATATACCGACACCGCATAAATGCCGCCTGTTTCGGCAGCTCTTACATATCCGCAAAACTACCCAAATATACTTTTAATGATACCACAGGCGCGCGCGCAATTCAATACGCAGCACCGCGGCGAGATTGTAAAAAATTCGTGACACAGCGCGGTTTTTCTTGTGTGGGAAAGCCATTTTCCGCACGGGTTTTCCACTTTTTGTTTTGTCCGCGGCGACTATTTTAACGGCTTTTCGCATATAACTCACCGATGAGAAATGAGGAGGGTTTCCTATGTCAAACGGCAAAAGAAGGTATTTTCCGGGCGCCAACACCGGGCGCGGATTCATCGGGCATTTTGAGGGCATCGTGCCGTCGTGGAGCGAGCCGCACTACACCTACGTTTTAAAGGGCGGCCCCGGGGTAGGAAAAAGCACATTGATGAAAAAATGTGCCGCCATCGCACGGGCAAACGGGTTTACCGTCGAAGAATTTCGCTGCGCAAGCGACCCCGAAAGCTTTGACGCCGTGCGTATCCCGCAGCGGCGGCTCGTCTTACTGGACGGCACCGCGCCGCACACCATAGACCCCGCCATGCCGGGGATCGACGGCGAAACGCTGGATCTCGGACGGTTTTTGCACAAAGAGGTCTTCAAACGCCGCCGCGAAGAGCTTTTTGTCCTTGCAGAAGAAAACCGCGCGCACTACAAAAACGCGTTCGCGTGCCTTTCCGCCGCAGGCAGCCTGCGCCGTGCCGCCGTAAGCGAAGCCGCAAGGTCTGCCGACCTTACCATGATCCGCACATTTTTAAAAGAGGGTTTCACACTGCCGAAGGAAGGCACACCGCGCACACTATTTTTAACGAGCCCCACGCCCGCCGGCGTTGCGGATTTCCGGGAAGCACAGGATGCCGAAAACACCGTGTACCTGCCCGGCGTTTTGGGCGCGGTGTTCTTAAACGAAGCCATGAAGCTCGTGCAGAATACGCAGACTGAAATTTTCCTGCATCCGCTCACGCCGGAAGCACCGCAGTGCGTGCGCATCGGCGACACCATGCTGTGTGCCGCGGACGATACCCGCAGCACATTAAACGAGTTCCTTTTGAGCCCGCTTTCGGACTTCATCCCGTTCGCCATGCAGGAGGCCGAGACCTTGACTGCGCAGGCCGTGGAGGAGCTCAGGCTCTGCAAGCGCACGCATGACGCGATTGAAACCATCTACCGCCCGTTCGTCGACTACGACCATGTAGAACGAGAAACGAACCGTCTGCTGGAAACCCTAAAGCTGTGATAGACAAAAACGAAAGCGAAAATCTGTGAATTCGGCGCATTGCAGTCGATACATAAACGTGTTAAACTGAACACAGCGAAGCGATGCAAAAGTTTTTGATCGACCTTTTTTCAAATGAAGGTCAAACCGAACCCATGGTTCGGTCGTGAAATTCAAAGGCAACGCCTTTGGTCGAACTCCGCAGAGTTCGAAACTCTTTTGCCTACCTGAAAATCAGGATGGGAGCTTTAACAGTCCAGCGGACTGTTAAAGTGTGGGAGACCCAATTAGGGGGTCTTCCAAAGAATTTGCAGTGCAAACTCTTGAAAATCTCAGAAAGCACTAAAAGTATTGAAAAGAAAGGAATTTAAACTCTATGCAGATCACATTTCTCGGTGCAAGCCACGGCGTGCCGGAGGCGAATCGCCGCTGCTCCTGCACCTTGATCGAAACGAACGGCCGATATTATTTCATCGATATGGGCGTCAACGCCATCGACGCCCTGCGCACACGCGGCATCGAGGTGGAGGACGTCAAGGGCATCTTCATCACGCATATGCACGGCGACCATACAAACGGGCTCATCTCGTTCGTCGACCTTATCAGCTGGTATTTTAAAACCGCCGACCCCGAAATCTGCCTGCCGAACTTGGAGGGCGTCGAGGCCATCCGTGCATGGCTCAAAGCGAATCACTGCGAAATGCGCGACCTGCGCTTTAAAAAGGTCACGGACGGCACGATCTTCGACGACGGATATTTAAAAGTCACCGCCATTCCCACGCAGCATTGCCCGGATTCCCATGCTTTTTTCGTGGAAGCCGAGGGCAAAGCCGTGCTGTTCACGGGCGACTTAAAGCATCCCAACGTCGATTTTCCGAAAATCGCCAAGGAAAAGCCGACCGAATTTATCATCTGCGAGGCCGCACACTTCCCGGCAACCGATTACGCGCCCGTTTTGGCCGCCTGTCCCACAAAGCAGGTGCTCGTCAACCACTACGCGCCGTGGAATATCCCGAACGTCATGCAGCTTGCGGAAACGCTCGCTCCGCTGCCCGTCAAATTCGTGAACGACGGCATGCAAATCACGCTTTAAATTCATACGCAAAAAGGTCTGCTCCGTTTTGGTGAGCAGACCTTTTCCTTTTACTTTTTGTTGACGGGATAAATACCCGACCAGCCGCAGTTGCCGTCTTTGTCTTTCAGCTCCACGCGCACGAACGTGTCCGTAGGCTGCACTTTATACGTCGCCTCGGTCACATTTTCGCCTACCGTCGCGCGGTCGCCCGCCCAAACGGTATCGGTGAAGAACACGACCTCCTGCACCGGCGAGGTATGCACCGTGACCGTGCCATTTTCAATTTCAACGCGGAAATTCGGCCCCTGCGTTGCGTAGAAGCGGTTTGCACGGATAGCCGCCAAAACACCCTCGCGCGTCAATTCATCCGCCTGCACCATGATGTACGAACGCGTCTCGTCACCCGTGTAGTGGTGCGCATCGTCTGCCGCCATGCACGGCAAATAGTGCCCCAAAAGCGCCATTTCGTCGAAAAATACGCCGGAATACGGGCGGCAGTTCCACGGCAGGCCCGAAGTAGTGTTGTAAATCTCGCACCCGTCAATGCCGTACAGCTTTGCGACCTCCGAAGCGCGATCCAGCGACCATGCGGGGTGTGCCAAGATTGCAATGCCGTTCACGTTATGGATTTCATCGATGATCTTCTGCGCGGAAAGCCCCGGCGCGCGTTTTGTAAGCGCAGGCGCTTTCTCCATGCCGATGCCGACGATGTGGTAAATGCCCTCCTGCACGGTACTGCCCACGTCGAACTCCGTGCCGTTTAAGAGGAGAAAATTTTCCTCCTGCCGCCCCTCACCGTGGAACCAGTGGTCGGTCAGCGCAAGAAAATCATAGCCTTTTGATTTGTATAATGCAATCGTTTCTTCCGGCGTATACGCGCCATCCGAGTTCGTTGTATGGGTGTGCAGATTGCCCTTATACCAGGTTTTGCCGAACGCATCCGTAAACATAGTCTTTCCCCCATCCTGCTTTTCGTCTCTTTGGGATTATCATAGCACGATGGCGAGGTAAGTGCAAGCTTGTGCATGAAAAAGGCGGCAATGCCGCCCTTTCAGGGAACCCATAGTGCTTACGCTTTTTCCGCGCTCGGTGCTTCTATCAGCTTTGCTTTCTGCAAAGCAACGACGACAACCGGGACCAGAATAAGCTGCACCACGATGCCCGGGATTGCGTTTAAGAGTGCGCCGGAGATGAACGCCGCAAATGTGAACGCGCCCGCGTCCGCCGCGATGCCGCTGAGAATCACCTTCACGATACCCCAGACAACTCTGCCCGCGACCATAGCGATCAAAAGGCTGCCGTACAGCGTGCCGACGGTCTGCTTTTTGAACACCTTGCGGTACATGATGCCGCTTACAAGTCCGTATGTCAGCAGCTCAAACGCCATAGCGATGGCGACGTAGAACGGCGGCATGCTGAACATCACCATGCGCAGCAGCGGGGCGATAAAGCCCACGACCGCGCCCACCGGGCCGCCGCATACGAAGCCTGCAAGCAAAATCGGCAGGTGCATCGGACACAGCATTGCGCCGATCTGCGGGATATGCCCGGTGAAGAACGGCAGTACTAACGCAAGCGCCAGAAAAAGTGCGCCGAGCACAAGGTTTTTAACGGAAAATTTACTGTTTGTACGGTTCATTGAAATACCCTCCCAGATACAAAAAGACCACGAAGCATTCCGCCCATACCGAGCGAAAAGACCTTCGTGGTCTATTTTTTAAAGTGGCTTTAAAATACTTTCAAACGGCGTTTCGCCGCGCGGTCTTTTGACCGTTGCCGCTTCCTGCGGCTTTACTGTCTACATCATAGCACAAGTTAATCTTAAAGTCAACTACCGAATTTTAATTTTGCCGAAACGAAATTACTTTTCCGCGCTAAGGATAACCGTAACGTTCGGGTGCAGCTGCAAAACGGAAGCCGGCACCTCCGGCGTAACCTTGCCGAAGCAAGCCTTTTCGACGATCTCCGCCTTATCCGGGCCTGCGATGAGAAGAATCTTCTTCGCCTTCATAATGGTGCCGATGCCCATGGTGATGGCCTGCGTCGGCACATCCTCGCGGCGCTCGAACAAACGGGAGTTCGCGTTGATGGTGCTCTCCGTCAGCTGTACGGTGTGCACTGTCGCCGGGAAGTTGTCCGTCGGCTCGTTAAAGCCGATATGCCCATTGTGGCCGATGCCGAGCAGCTGCAGATCGATGCCGCCGAGAGACTGAATAAAGCTCTCGTAGCGCACAGCTTCCTCTTCAAGGTCATCTGCGTGGCCGTTCGGCACATGCGTGTTCGCCTTGTCGATGTTCACGTGGTCAAAGAGGTTGTCGTTCATGAAATAGCGGTAGCTGTTCGGGTTCGTACCGTCCAGACCGCAGTATTCGTCGAGGTTTACGGTGCGCACTTCGGAAAAGTCCAGTATGCCGTCCTCATAGCTCTTTACAAGATCTTTGTAGGTGCCAATCGGCGAAGAGCCTGTTGCAAGGCCCAACACGCAGTTCGGCTTCAAAAGCACCTGGCCGCCGATGATGCCGGCTGCAATGGCGCTCATTTCTTCATAGGTTTTCGTTTTGATAATACGCATTTGAATATTCATCCTTTCAATACAGTAAAGCGCCGGCCTTATGCCGTGCGCGTTTTTACCCAAAGAGTTTCTACCTACAACTATACCATAAAATTTACAAAAGTAAAGGCATTCCCGCAGAAAACCGCGAAACGGTTCCCGGAAATGCCCCAATTTACTTTATGCCGTCTTTTTCACCGCTTTTTTCTTTTTCAGCGCCTCAAGCGGGATCTGCGCCAAAATGACCGCCGCAAACACCAAAACGCAGCCCAAAAGCTCGCGTCCGTTCATGCTTTGGCCGAGGAGCAGCCAGCCGGAAAGCGCCGCAAACACAGATTCAAGGCTCATGATAAGGGACGCCACCGCAGGCGGGGTATCCTTCTGCCCCAAGATTTGCAGCGTGTACCCCACGCCGCTCGACATCAGACCCGTGAAAAGCAGCGGCCCCGCGCTTTTTAAAATGTCCGCAAACGTGAACGTCTCCGTAAACAGCGCCGCTGCCGTGCAAAGAATGCCGCAGACAAGAAACTGCACGCACGAAAGCGCCACGCCGTTCACCATCGGTGAGAAGTGGTCGATGATGAGGATATGTACGGAAAAGCCCAACGCACACAAAATGACGAGCAGGTCGCCCGGCGCGATGGTGAAGCCCTCCTGCACGCTCAACAAATACGTGCCCGCCGCCGCAATAACAACGCTCACCCAAACCGTTGCGGGCACGCGTTTTTTGAGGAACAAACCGAGTATCGGCACAATCACGATGTAAAGCGCCGTCAAAAACCCAGCCTTGCCCACTGTCGTAAAGCTGATGCCGAACTGCTGCAAATTAGAGGCCACGGCAAGCGCCGAGCCGCACAGCACGCCGCCCACCCACAGGGTCTTGCGGCTCTGCTTTCTCTCTTCGTCCGTCTGCGTTTTTTTCGGCGCTTTGCGCTGCATAAACAGCAGCACGGGCAAAAGCGCCAGCGCGGCAATGAAATTGCGTACGCCGTTAAACGCAAACGGGCCCAAATGGTCCATGCCGAGGCTCTGTGCTACAAACGCCGTGCCCCAAATAAGGGCGGTGATCGTCAGGAGCAAGGCTCCGCGAAATTGCTTCATGAAAATTCCCTTCAAGTCGTAGTTTTACACTTCGTTCGTCTCGCGCGTCAGATTCTTCATCCAGTTATACCGGTTGATCTTCACCACGGCAACGAAGCATTTTAAGATCTGGTCGCATTTGAGGCACGCAAAAACCACCCAAGGCGGCGCACCGAGGTAAGACGCGATAATGGCAGACGGCAGCACCACAAGGAACACGAAGATCGTGTCGTTGCGGAAGACAAACGAAATGTCGCCGCCGGATTTAACAAGGCCGAACAGGCACGCCGCCTGATAGCACGTGCCGATAATCGTAACGGAAATGACATTGATGAACTCACGCGCATACGCCACAGCCGCATCGCTCGCGCCGTACAGCCCGATGAACGGGTCGCGCAGGAAGTGCACCGCAATGCCGGAAAGAATGCCGAGGCCAAGGAAAATGACCTGCGTCGTGCGGGAATACTCGCGAATTTTGTCCATACGTCCGGAGCCGACCGTCTTGCCGGTGATAATGCCCACCGCGCTCGAAAGGCCGTTCATTGCAATGTACATCATGTTGTGCAACATATTCGCGATACTCACCGCCGCAATGACGCCCGCGTCATAACGGCCGAGGATCATCGTTTGCCCCAGCATGTTCACCGACCATACGACCTGCCCTCCCATGATAGGCAGACCGTAGCGCAGGAAATCGCGCGTCAATTCGCCGCCGCGCTTTAAGAGGTCGGCAAAGCGAAGCTTCAGTTTTTTATCGACGCAGCGCACGTAAATGACCATCACAGCCGCTTCAATGATGCGCGAAAACAGCGTAGCCACCGCCGCACCGGTCACACCGAGTGCTGGGAAGCCAAGCTTACCGAAAATCAAAATATAGTTGCAGATGACGTTCACAATGAGCGTCACAAATGACACGTAAAGACCGATCTTCGCCGTCTCCACCGCGCGCATCGTCGCCACCATCACCTGCGAAATGCAGAAGAAAATGTACGAAAGGCTCACCACGCGCACGTAAACCGTGCCCGATTCAATGACCGAAGCATCACTCGTGAACAGTGATACAATCTGCGACGGCAATAAAAACGCCGTCACCGTAATGACCAAACCGATGAGCAAAGCAAACCGCACACCGATGGCCGCAATGCGGCGGATGCTTTTTGTATCGCGTTTACCCCAATACTGCGCAGCCAAAATGAGGATAGCACCCTCAATGCCGCCGATGAACATTTGCAGCAGCGTCTGCAGCTGGCTGCCCACATACACACCGGAAATCGCACTGTCGCCGAGCGTGCCGATCATCACGTTATCTGCAAGGCCGACCGCAAAGGTTACGGCGTTCTGCAGCGCAATCGGTATCGCAAGCGTGACGAGCGTTTTGTAAAAGCTCTTGTCTCTTGTGAAAAACATGTTTCCTCCCCCGGAGCCTGCGCCCCAAACTCAATACAATAGCGCGCAAAAGCGCATCTTGCTTCTGATTATAAAAAAAAGCGGAGAAAAAGTCAATACAAAAAAGGGCGGCAAAGCCGCCCTTTCAAGCTCTCAAATTTTACGCATTTTCGTGTGTCGTCACGGCGCCCTCCGCCGTGCTCGTTTCCGATTCCGGCTCCGGCGTCGCCGTGGCTTCCGCACCGTCTGCGGCTTTTGCTTCCGCGGAATAGAGCACCGTCAGCGTCTCGGCATCTGCTTCGCCGGTCGCCGTAAGCCCGTTCGCTTTCTGGAACGCCTTTACGGCCTCCATCGTCACTTCTCCATACATGCCGGTGTATTCCACCGTCAGATAGCCAAGCTCCGCTAAGCGCTGCTGCATCGCGAACACATCGTCGCCCTCCGTGCCGGATTCGATCGCCGTGTATTCCGGCGCGGGCGAGGGGCTCGCCGTCGCTTCCGCTTCCGAAAGCTCGGAATCCAGCTCCAGCGCAGCGGAATTTTCCTCCGTCAATTCGGGGTATGCAAGGCCCATCATGTCGATGCACGCGTTGTACACCGTCTTGCCCTGCCAATTCATATAATTCGGGTCGACGGCGTAAACACGGCCGTTTTTTACCGCCGAAAGATTCGCATACTGCGCGTCCTGCATGATCTGCCCGCGCACATCTTCTGAGCAGAAAATCATCGTCGGGTCGCTCAATCTCAAATCGTCAAACGTAAACGTGCCGCCCGTAAGGCCCTTAAAAATGTTCGTCAGACCGATATACGACATCATCACGCTGCCAAGCTCATCGCCCGTCACCGCAGAGCCGTTTACATCCGAAATATAGCACGCCGTCACCACGGTTTTGCTTTCCGGTGCCAAGCGCGAAAGGTCGTCGAGCGAGGAGAAAATCTTCTGCGCTGCCTTCACGCCTACATTATAACCCGTAGAGCCGCCGTTCAAAGCCGTGCCCACCTGCGCGTACAGGCGTTCAAAATCCTCGCGGTTTTTCGCACGCGTCAAAAGGAGCACCGTAATGCCCGCGTTTTCAAGCGTCTGCTTTTCGCTGTCGTCCATCGTCTCCGCCAAAACGAGATCCACACCTGCAGAGATCACACTCTGCGCATCCGTTGCGGAAACCTTCGGCAGCACTTGTAAATCGGGCTGTGTGCAGTCGTCGCTTGCAAGCGATAAGCTCGTCTCGTACCCCATCGCCAGCACCACATCCGCTAAACTGCCGGAGAGTACCGCCACCTTCTGGGGTTTTGCGTTTAACGTCACTTCGTTCACGGTCACCGGGTATTCCTGCGAAACGGCGCCTGATTCAATATTCGCCGGCTGCGAGCACGCCGTCGCGCTGAACGCCACCAAAACGCTCAAAACGACCGCCGCAGCGCAGCGCATCCATTTTTTCATATCCATAAGCATTCGCCGCAAAAGCGGCATCCTCACTTTCCGGGGTATATCCGCACGGCTTTAGCCGTGCGAAAACAAAAGGTCCAAACATCATAATACACAGTTATTGTAACCGCATTGCCCTGTATATGTCAACCTTTTTGCCAAAAAACGCTTGACTTTTTCTCTAAAAACCGATAAAATAATATGCACAAAGCGTATTTTTCCATGCTTTAGCCGAATAATGGAGACGTATTGAAGCGGTCATAACGGGACTGACTCGAAATTTTTGGAAGCTCCGGCCGTTTCGTCCGCTGAAAATGTCCGCCGCGCAGGGCTTTGCGCGGGTTCGGATTTCACAATTTCATATCGTTCTTGCGTGTTTTTCTTGCATTCTTCCGGAGCAAGGATTACACTTGAGGTATACGGAGAGTTGTCCGAGTGGTCGAAGGTGCAGCACTCGAAATTTTTTGTAGAGTTGGCTGTTTGCTCCGCTTAAAAAGCCCATAAATACAGGGTTTTCTCCGGTTCGAAAATTGAATATTTTGTTGTTCTTTCCGTCAGTTCTTTCCAAAAGTTTTTGGAAGAAATGCGGAATTACATACACGGAGAGTTGTCCGAGTGGTCGAAGGTGCAGCACTCGAAATGCTGTGTTCCCAAAAGGAACCTAGGGTTCGAATCCCTAACTCTCCGCCAAAAAGTCCAGTAAACAAGCGGGTTTGCCGGACTTTTCTTTTTTGCTCGTTTGCTCAAAATCGGCTCAAAACTATGGAAAGAACAGTCCGTTTTTTGGAAAGAACAAGGCGATTTTCGGCATTTTGGCGTATTCGAACCGAAAAAAATCAGTTCTTTCCGTCATCAGCTGAAATTTCAGCCCACTTGCTGCCGAAATTCACCGATTCGGGAAGTGCCATTCCGCTGACCATTGCCTTTGCCGAGGACAGTTTTGAAGTGTAGTCAAGGTGGGCGTAAATGTTAGCGGTGGTGGAAAAATCACTGTGCCCCAACCACTCTTGAATTTGTTTCAGCGGTACGCCGTTTGCAAGAAGCAGGCTTGCACAACTGTGCCCTTACGGTATAATTACGACAAACCGGAAAAGCCCCGTATATCAAGGATTTTCGGTTATCTGGCAAGGTTTTTCATCCTTTTCCAAACCGAGAAATCGAGCCGCGAAGTAGTTATATCGTAGGGGGTGTTATAGTAACGACAAAAAC
>ERZ894191.1293-NODE-1293-length-14768-cov-13.037994_pt1 | contig 14768 bp, 8 predicted proteins | sample MGYA00380282_ERZ894191 | MGnify/ENA primary metagenome ERZ894191 (study PRJEB32331, sample SAMN06328485) | human gut metagenome | biome: human gut microbiome; feature: stool | host: Homo sapiens | collected 2013-02-21 ...
TGGAATTACGTTATATACAATCGCTACCTGTTGAAAGAATCATCAACTACTTCGAGAGTCATGGCTTTACGCTGAAGAAACCTACGGCTCATAAGTTGATAGAGAAAGCCTCAAACCTCTTCGAAAATCTTTATAAGTGCATCCGGCAGACAGCTTTGAGTGATCCTTATAAGGCAGCCGATGAAACCTATTACAAAATACTCGTCCCGGAAAAGAACAGCAAGGGAAAAGGAGTCAGGAAGGGATACCTTTGGGTGGTTGTCGGCATAAACACCAGGATGATATACTTGCTCTATGATGACGGCTCCCGGTCTGAAAGAGTTATTCTTAACGAATTAGGCAGTTGCAAAGGTATCATACAAAGCGATGGTTACTCACCTTACCGGAAGCTCGAAAGCGATGCTTATCCCAATATCACACGCATCCCGTGCTTGCAACATATAAAACGGAAATTTATAGATTGCGGTGAGAAGGACCCGGATGCAAAAAGGATCGTGGAGCTGATAAACGCACTTTATCAAAACGAGCATAAGCATAAAGTTGGGGTTGAGGGATGGACGGTAGAACAGAATCTTATGCATCGAAAAAAGTATGCGCCGGACATACTCGGAGAAATAAAAGATGTGTTTGATGAAATAGAAGAACGGGGGGATTTATTACCTAAGAGCGAACTGCAGGAAGCCATTACCTATCTTCGCAATGAGTGGAATGCAGTGGTGGACATCTTTAATTATGGTGACACTTATCTGGACAACAATATGGTTGAACGGATGAACCGGTACATATCCTTATCAAGAAAAAACTCATTGTTCTTCGGCAGCCATAAGGGGGCCGAACGAGGCGCCATACTCTATACGATAGCACTCACTTGTAGGATGCATAAAGTGAATCTATTTGAGTATCTCACGGATGTGATAAACAGAACAGCCGAATGGCAACCGAACACACCAATTGAAAAATACAGGGAACTGCTTCCTGACAGATGGGAAAAGGCTAATGACTAAAAAGGGATCATTAGCCTTTTTATTTTAATACACTATATAGAATCGCGGAGACGCTTACATAACAGCAAAGAGGAAAATAGTAACGGCGAAAGAGTTCCTCAAACGCTTTTATGTCACCTCCCTTTATCTTTTTTAGTATGAGCAGTTCATCCAGCATACTTGCTTTTCTTTATGATTGACCTCAAATATAAGAAAACTATCCCTGTTTCAATTCGATTGCTTTTTTAATTTATCCACTGCGTGCTCCAAAGATTCCGTAGGTTCGATGATATTGTAGTTTCCCCAAAAGTCCGGACTCCAATATTCGTCTACTTTATCATAGAATATTTGATTCAAGCTGAAGGCTTCTTTGTTGGGAATAGTCTCCAACATTCCTTCTCTCTTGTCGGTCACGACCATTTCGGAAGCTACTGTATAGCTTGTGGAAAACAGTTTCTTCTTCCAGTCACATTTGAAACGGATTGTGTTGCTAATGTAATTCAGATAAGTTTTTCCATCCACATCTTTATAAGTGACCAGGTAGGACAGCTCTTGCGGCTTGAATCTTAAACCGAGAGGCTTTTTATATAGAATGGCAGTGGTTGCCTTCGATTTATCCTGCATGTCCAGACTCATCTCTATACGGGTAAATGACAAGCGTTCACGATCGATATATAATTTGCCATACAAGAGAGCATACATAAGGATTACCTTCGGGCGGAAATTAATAACATACTGCATACGGTTATCTATAAGCATGGATTCCGCCATCCAGAACTCATAATTATTCAATTCTTCCATATCGAGTAATGCTCCCTTGTTCTTCACAACATCCAAAGTGATGCTCAAGTTAGGGCCGCCAACAACCTTGACAGCTAATGTATCACTCGCTTTCTGGCTAAGCAGGCGACGTCCCTTCACCACCCTTACTTTGTCATAATTAGTATTTCTATTAGTGTAGGCTGTTTTGGACACATCAATTACAGCCTCTGATATACCGATATACCGACGCCCTTTCTGTACAGTCTCCCGATAAAATCCCGTCAGCATATCACGCTTATCACTATAATTTAGAGGAATCTTACTGATTGCCTTCTCTACAATCATACGTGGATTTTCAGCAAACACCACCACTTCATTCAGCAGGTTGGCATGAGGTGTCAGCCAAACCGTCAACTTAGAGGGTGTTTCTTTCTCCAGAGAGATATGATTATTTACATAACCTATATGTGAAATCTCTAGTTCGCGCGGCGCTTCTGTTTTTTTGATTTTCAAAGCAAATTCTCCTTCCGCATTCGTCACAGTGCCGATATTACTGCCATGCACAGATACATTTACGTTCTCCAGAGCTTTTTTATTTTGCTTGTCTTTCACCATACCAACGATTGTTAGATAATCTCCGGCATCTCCTTGCGCCCACACAGGAAAGCTACAAAGCAGCAAACAAATTGACAGCCATCCAACCAAGTGTTTTTCTACATTCTTCATACTGATGCTTTTTAAAGGTAAATAAATTACGTTTCTATTTATAAGAGCGCTCAGACTGGAAATACCCTACAGCTTTTACAAAAAAAAGAAAAAGAAATCATATTCCAATGTTATATCCGGGAATTAATAAGAAACAATGTACCAATGGGATAACATATACTCCGATGAAATTTACGATAAGCAACTTCAAAGAATAATTCCCGGTAATCACTGATATAATTGTTAATTATGCTTGTGAATATGTATTTCATATAAAAATAGTTTCTACCTTTGCGGCCGTTATGATGAAGTACATATTTTGTATACTATTAGGCGTATTTCTGTGTTGGGGATTCCATCTGATTTTCAACGAAGCACAAGAGGCATACCGGTTAGAAGCCGGTAGTAACGGCATACAAACCTATTCCTATTCCTATTCATATACCTCTAAAGCTAGCATTATACAACTGGATCAAGAACAGAAACTAGTCAAGACAAAAGAATACGCCGGAAAGCAAAATTACAATAACGATAACGGCGTTTTAAATCCATTTTCCTTCCGCCACCTCTCTCCCTTAAAAATACTAAGATTCAATATTCCTTCTGTCACTATCCGCATACTAAGCTCGCTAAAGATTCAACTTCCTAAAAATCAATGGACAGGTTTTTCATATTATACCAATCTTTTTAAATATTCCGATAGATATCATATCTATTCATTAGGACACATACTCATTTAGCCATTTTATATCTTTTTTCGGCATAGGACAATTCAAGTCTTTTATGCCCCACTTTCTGTTTGCCTCCACCATTTGAGTGAAAAAAGAATTCACTATGGTCTGGAAGCCTATAACATTCTTTCATTACAATAATAACCAAAGTATATAAAATGGACTTTTTATTGGATTTCATCCTTCATATCGATCAATATATGGTTATGATTGTGCGTGATTATCACGCCTGGACGTATGCCATTTTGTTTTTTATAATCTTCTGTGAAACCGGATTAGTGGTCACTCCTTTTCTTCCCGGTGATTCTTTACTCTTCGTTGCAGGAGCCATTTCAGCATTACCCGATATGCCCATCAGCGTGCATATACTTGTCATTATCTTATTTGCTGCTGCCGTATTAGGCGATTCCTGCAATTACATGATAGGACATTTCTTCGGCCGAAAGCTGTTTAATAACCCCAACTCCAGGATATTCAAACAAAGTTATCTGGAGAAAACACACGAGTTCTATAAAAAGTATGGTGGGAAAACAATTATTCTAGCCAGATTTGTCCCGATAGTACGCACATTTGCACCTTTCGTAGCAGGAATGGGAAAGATGAATTACTACTATTTTATGATGTATAATTTAGTTGGTGGTGCGCTCTGGGTTGCCGTATTCTGTTATGCTGGTTATTTCTTCGGCGACCTTCCGTTTGTGCAGGAAAACCTGAAGTTACTGATTGTAGCCATCATATTTATCTCTGTATTGCCTGCCATTATAGAGGTAGTACGTGCCAAACTAAAATCTTAAAAACAGCAAACTATAATCTGTATTCATTTGTTACTAATATAAATAGAGAAGAAAAAACAATTTAAAGTTTTTACACTTATGAAAAATTCTTTTTTTAGCCGGTTTACTCCAAAGGAGCCCAAATTTTTCCCTTTACTGAAACAGCTATCAGAAGTGCTCTGCGAAGCATCAGTTGTTTTAATAGAAAGCTTGCAACATGACTCACCTACAGAACGTTCGGACTACTACAAAAAAATCAAAGACCTGGAACGGGAAGGCGACAGACTGACACACCTGATTTTTGATGAATTAGGTACTACCTTTATCACTCCTTTCGACCGCGAAGATATTCATGACTTAGCTTCCTGCATGGATGACGTCATTGACGGAATAAACAGTTGTGCCAAACGAATCTCTATTTACAATCCCCGTCCTATTTCAGAGAATGGCAAAGAGTTGAGCCGTTTGATTCAGGAGGAAGCGATCTATATATGCAAAGCCATGGACGAACTCGAAACATTCCGTAAGAAACCGACTCTTCTCCGTGAATACTGTTCCAAACTGCATGAAATCGAGAACCAGGCGGATGATGTATATGAATTCTTTATCACCAAACTTTTCGAAGAGGAAAAGGATTGCATTGAACTTATCAAAATAAAGGAGATCATGCATGAACTGGAAAAAACGACCGATGCCGCAGAGCATGTAGGCAAGATTCTCAAAAATCTGATTGTAAAGTACGCATAAAGCAAGCCGGAACACATGGAATTATTAGTGACTATCATCATTCTGGCTCTGATATTCGATTATATCAACGGCTTTCACGATGCAGCAAACTCAATAGCTACCATCGTATCTACCAGGGTGCTTACTCCCTTTCAAGCTGTAATATGGGCTGCTTTCTTCAATTTCGTAGCCTTTTTCATTGCCAAATATATAATAGGTGGATTCGGTATCGCCAATACAGTATCCAAGACTGTGGTAGAGCAATATATCACCCTGCCCATTATATTAGCAGGAGTTATAGCGGCTATCACCTGGAACCTGGTTACCTGGTGGAAAGGGATTCCGTCTTCTTCCTCACACACCCTTATTGGAGGTTTTGCAGGAGCTGCCATTATGGCAAACGGATTTGAAGCAATTCAGCTTAACATCATTCTTAAAATTACAGCCTTTATCTTTCTGGCTCCTTTTATCGGAATGGTCATTGCTTTCGGTTTCACTCTGTTTGTCCTCTACATCTGCCGACGCGCACATCCCCACACAGCCGAGCAATGGTTCAAGAGGTTGCAACTCGTATCCTCCGCCCTCTTCAGCGTCGGACATGGCTTGAACGATTCACAGAAAGTAATGGGTATTATTGCCGCTGCCATGATAGCCGGCCATTCAATGGGATTGGGCATGGGTATCAACAGCATCAATGACCTTCCCGACTGGGTTGCTTTTTCGTGCTTCACAGCAATTTCACTCGGTACGATGTCCGGTGGCTGGAAAATAGTGAAAACAATGGGAACAAAAATTACCAAGGTAACCCCATTGGAAGGAGTGATTGCCGAAACAGCAGGTGCTTTCACTCTCTACATTACGGAAATGTTGAAAATCCCCGTTAGTACTACACATACTATCACAGGAGCGATTATTGGAGTAGGTGCAACTAAACGCCTCTCTGCCGTTCGTTGGGGAGTAACCAAAAGCCTCATGACTGCCTGGATTCTTACAATTCCAGTCAGCGGACTCTTAGCTGCAGCTATTTATTATATTGTTTCCATCTTTTTATAGATGGAAACATATTATCTATCAGGAATGTTATAATAAATAAACCCACACCTAATGTCACACTTGCCAACTTTGATTGCCGACCTTGCGCTGATATTAATATCGGCCAGTATCATAACCTTATTGTTCAAATGGCTAAAACAGCCTTTAGTCTTAGGTTACATTATTGCCGGATTGCTGGCAGGTCCTTATATTAATATTTTCCCTACAGTAGGAGATATTGAGAATATCAATATATGGGCAGAAATAGGTGTTATATTCCTGCTCTTTGCACTCGGACTGGAGTTTAGTTTTAAGAAGCTCATGAATGTAGGTTCCACAGCTTTTATAACGGCTATCACCGAAGTAATCAGTATGTTGCTCATTGGATATTTGGTGGGACAATTATTAGGATGGGGCACTATGAATTCCATTTTCCTGGGGGGAATGTTGTCTATGTCGTCCACTACAATCATTATCAAAGCCTTCAATGATCTGGAATTGCGTAACCAACGTTTTACCGGTATCGTATTCGGTACTCTGGTAGTGGAAGACCTGATTGCTATCTTAATGATGGTGCTTCTTTCCACAATGGCAGTGAGTCAGGACTTTGTGGGTGAAGATTTGCTGATAAGTGTGCTCAAGGTTGTTTTCTTTTTAATCCTGTGGTTTCTCATAGGTATCTTCGTTATTCCGGCCTTTCTCAAAAAAGCAAAGAAGTTGATGAATAACGAAACTCTTCTGATTGTCTCTCTCGGTCTTTGTCTGGGAATGGTAGTATTGGCTACTTATACAGGGTTTTCAACAGCACTAGGAGCATTTATCATGGGATCTATCCTTGCCGAAACCATCGAGGCCGAACACATCGAACATATCATACAACCGGTAAAAGACCTCTTCGGAGCTATCTTTTTCGTTTCGGTCGGTATGCTGGTGAATCCGGCTGTATTGGTAGAATACGCCTGGCCTGTCATCATCATTACACTGGTTACCATTATCGGCAAAGCCATTTTCTCTTCGTTTGGCGTACTCTTATCCGGAGAACCACTGAACACTTCCATCAAATCCGGATTCAGCCTGGCACAAATCGGAGAGTTTGCTTTCATTATTGCCGGACTGGGTGTTTCGCTCAAAGTGCTCGATCCGTTTATTTCACCAATCATTGTGGCTGTATCTGTTATCACCACTTTCACGACTCCTTATTTTATCCGTTTGACCAATCCTTTTGCCGAATGGCTTTACAAAATATTGCCTACTAAAGTACAGGAGACATTAGATCGTTATGCTTCCGGCAAGAAGACCATGAACCACGATAGTGACTGGAAGAAATTACTAAAAAACATGATTGGGAGAGTTGTCATCTATAGCGTACTGCTCACTGCTATTTGGCTGCTGTCGATACAAATCATTTATCCCGCCATCAGCGAAATGTTTACTCCTATCACTATATGGATCAAACTGGTGATGTGTCTGGGTACTCTTCTGCTTATGACTCCTTTTTTATGGGCGCTCATCTCCAACAAATACAACTCTTCGGAATTATTCCTGAAGCTATGGAGAGACGAGAATTACAATCACGGACGCCTGGTTTCCCTGGTTCTGGGACGTGTATCTGTTGCTCTTTTCTTTATCACTAGTGTAGTCATCAGCTATTTTAAACTCAACTGGGGAATAAGTGTGATTATTGCCATAGCCGTAGTAGCATTGATTCTTATTCTTAGGGAAGACCTCACGCAATATTCACGATTGGAAACAAGATTCCTTGCCAATCTTAACCGACGGGAAGAGGTAGCTAAAAAACGGCACCCGCTAAAAACAAGTTTCAATAGCGAATTCAATGATAAAGACCTTGACTTGACATCTATCCTCGTATCGCCTTATTCCGATTACATCGGCAAGTCTTTAGGAGAACTTTCATTCAGGCAAAATTTTGGAGTAAATGTCGTCGCGATCACTCGTGGCGATCTGAACATATATATACCGAAAAGCTCTGAACACATCTATCCGCAGGATAAATTGACAGTAGTTGGTACAGATACGCAATTACAGGAATTCAGAAATAGAATAGAAGATGTAAAAAATACATCAGATATGGATGCAGTGGATAAAAAGATAACTCTCCACTCTTTCACGGTAGACGAAGAATTCCGCTTTTTAAATCAGACCATCGCTCAGTCTCATTTAGGAGAGAAGCATGATAGCATTGTTGTAGCTATTGAACGAAATGACGAACTGATTACCTTGGATAAAGACACAACTTTCCAATTAGGGGATCTCGTCTGGATTGTAGGCAACCGGGAAAAGATTAGAGAAATACTGTACTTAACGTAATTTGTATCTAAGCCAGAATGGAATACAAAAGTAAAGTACACCCAATACAACAGCTTTAATGTTTTTGTACAGGCTGTATACTGCAATAAAGTTCTGATTCAAAATAAATACGTTACATATAAAGTCCAGATGAGGCTGAACTCAAAACTAAACTTGAAGTTCAGCCTCATCTGCTTTACTTATCTAACATTCTATTTACAAAGTGAGGACGCGTGAATGGCTTACTTGGTCCTACAGTTGGTTTAGCACTGCGCGTTTGTGATTTATTCTGTAAATCAAATACGGCAAACTCCTCATAAGACATTTGTTTACCCAAACTTCTTTCCATTATTTTATCATATATCGCTTTACGGGAAGGAGCATTAAACCCCTCGGTATTACTATTCATCATACTCTCTTCCGAAGGACGATACGCCCCTTTTATATAAGTACATGCCCCTTCAAATACTCCCAGTTTTTCTGACACATACCGATTATCATTCAAGAAAGCAGACCAAAGTACCTGAGATGGATCGGATGTAAAATCAACATTCTGCGCCCATCCTAATGTCTGCAGATACTGTACATTTTTTATTTCTTTAGAAGAAATAGTCCCATTTTCCTGATAAGCATACTCATCTTCCAATTTGGCAAAACCATGTCCAACAGCCTCGTGTACAAGTACCTGCCTGAAACTTTCACTTTGCAAATCGTATATCACCGGGCAATAAGCAATAGCAAACTCAACCACTTTCGTCTGATTAGTATAACCAAAATAAGTAGTTCCTGCATACGCAGGAGAATTTAGAATTACAACAGCCAATGTTTCACTCATATCTATATTATCCACGCATTGTACATAACGTTGTACAGCATTATCTTCACCGGAAATCCCCGTACTGTTTCCACCCGCCAGTTCACAACCAAGCGCTGTTTCATATCCTGTACCAAAAATATTGTGTTTCGAAACCGCAGTTACTGCATATACATTAAAATAATCTCGAAGTGACTTAATGGGTTCTTCCGTAAAAAGATTCTCAAAAGCTTTGTCCATAACCGCATCATAAGTTCCATCGTTAATTTCAGTATCTATAAATCCATCGCCCATAAGCACAATAGGAAGCCCTTTTCCCAACTTTGCTGTTTGCAGAACACGTACTTTTTTATCTGACGAATAATCAGTAGATTCACTAGCCACTTCCCCCCTTTGTATGATAGTAACCATCTCTACTACGATTGATTCCATATCAGTTACTTTCACAAAGTAGATATAGGCAGTACGGGAAACACCATCAGTATTAGGCAATACAGTCAGGTTAAGCATGTAGGAAGAGGATGCACGAGTTTTTGTCTCCTGTGTCAGCCAAGTGCCAGTACCCAAAGAACCATAAATCAACAATTCATCTTCAGCTATATTCGTAGAGAATCTAATATCCAATTCCCCACCTTCAACAGATACATTATATATATTCTGCTCAAGATTCACAAATTCTGCGGACTCCTGCTCTATGATTATGTTTTGTGTCAATGTCCCGGAAGTTAATGTAAGTGTTGCCGTACGTACATTTCCTGTTATATTCTCACTGATAGCAGTAAGCGTAATATTGCACGTACCCGCTTCTCCCGAAACCGGAGCGATTGTAAACCAATCCGCAACTGTACTCGCCTTCCATTCACGGGTACTCGTAAAACTGATTGTTACCTGCGAACCTTTAGCCGAACCCATCACGACATCTCCGACATTCTCTATCGAGAAGTTAGGATCTACTTCATCTTCAGTACAGGATACTATAAAAAACAAAAACAAGGGAAATAATAGAAGATAAATTGTTCTCATACCCATTACATGTTATTTTGTTATACCAAAGATAAGCTACATTTTCATTACCAGAAAATTTATTCGACAAATCGCCCTAAAAAAAAGACGTACGGACTTTTTTTTGAACTTTCCGATATAGAATAATAGTCATTCAGCAATTTTATTTCACCTCTTCAAAATCAACATGATATATCTATTAGCGACTTGCGTACATGTGTTGCAAATATAACGCAAATCCGAAAATAAGCATTCACAGGCAACAACAGTTCTTGCCCACAAAAATATGATATTCATAAACAACGGGATGTAAACGCATAAAAATCAAAAGAAAGCGGTTATTTTAACAGATTCTTCGGTTTTATCCTTACCTTTGTATGTGATATTGAGTTATTGTACTCGAACAATAATAAGAAAACCATGTAGATACATAATAAATTCAAATTATAAAACAATTTATTATATTGAATATATGTCAATATGGAGCAAACTTATAGGAATCAAGAAAACTGAGGACAGAAACAATGCCATCGGTAATAAAATTACATCTGTACCATTTAGTGCCCCAAACTATGCCATAGTAGATGTTGAAGTTGGCTTGAAAGATCATAAAATCCATGATATAGGGGCACTCCTGCATGATGGCACGACATTCCATAAAACTTCCAAAGATGAATTGTTTAGTTTTCTTTGTGATATAGACTACATCTGCGGTCACAATATCATTCATCATGATGCCAAATATCTGTTCACGGATAAAACATGCCGCTGGATTTTAGTTGATACACTTTATGTCTCGCCTTTATTGTTCCCGGAACGCCCTTACCATAGGCTTGTGAAAGATGACAAACTGATTAGTGAACAGATGAACAATCCGGTGAACGATTGCAAGAAAGCAAACGACTTGTTACTGGACGAAATAGCATGCTGGAATTCATTGCCGAAAGAAAAGCGCATACTATTCGCATCGCTACTAAAGGGCAAAAAAGAGTTTGAGGGATTTCTCCGCATAATGAATGCGGAGTATATCAATGAAGGAATACCTGAACTTATAAAAAAACTGTATGCAGGAAAGATTTGCCAACATGCTGACCTTGACATGCTCATCGAACAATATCCATGCGGATTGGCATACGCATTGGCTCTAATTGATACTACTGATTATCGTTCCATCACTCCCGGATGGGTACTTTACAATTATCCGGAAGTGGAATTTATTGTAAAACTCCTGCGCCACACCAGTTGCCGGGAAGGCTGTGACTACTGCAATACGCAACTGGACGTGCTTCATAACTTAAAAGTATTTTTCGGATATGAACGCTTTCGAACATACGAAGGCGAGCCACTGCAAGAACAAGCAGCTCAAGCTGCGGTAAAAGGCAAATCGTTGCTGGCGATATTTCCTACTGGTGGAGGCAAATCACTTACCTTCCAGTTACCAGCACTCATGGCAGGACGTTCTGTACACGGGCTTACGGTTGTTATCTCCCCCTTACAGTCACTAATGAAAGACCAAGTAGACAACCTTGCCGACAGAGGCATCACGGATGCCGTGACCATAAATGGAATGTTAGACCCCATCACAAGAGCACTGTCCATACAAAGAGTACAAGACGGAGAAGCCTCACTTTTGTATATATCTCCCGAAATGCTTCGTTCAAAAACTATCGAGAAAATATTGATAGCACGCCACGTTGTAAGATTTGTGATAGACGAAGCGCATTGCTTTTCTTCATGGGGGCAGGATTTCAGGGTTGACTATCTCTACATAGGTAAATTCATCCGAGAATACCAGCAAAAGAAAAAATGCAAGAATCCAATACCCGTATCCTGCTTTACGGCTACGGCAAAACAAAAAGTAGTACAAGACATCTGCGACTATTTCAAACAAACATTGAATTTAGACTTAGAATTATTCGCATCAACAGCCTCAAGAACAAATCTGCGTTATTCCGTCATACATGCCGATAGTGACAATGATAAATATTTAAAGCTAAGAGAACTTGTGGCTGAATCCAATTGTCCGACAATCATTTACGTATCACGTACCAAACGGACTGAAGAACTGGCAACCAAATTGACTCGTGACGGTTATAAGGCACTACCTTTCAATGGTAAAATGGAATCAGATGAAAAAATTGCCAACCAAGATGCATTCATGAATGACCAAGTACACATCATCGTGGCTACGTCTGCATTTGGTATGGGAGTCGACAAAAAAGATGTCGGTCTTGTGGTACATTATGACATTTCCGATTCGCTGGAGAACTACGTTCAAGAAGCAGGTAGAGCCGGTCGTGATCCCAGCCTCAGCGCGCGTTGTTATGTGCTTTATAGTGACAATGATTTGGACAAGCATTTTATACTATTGAACCAAACAAAACTAAGCATCAGTGAAATACAACAGGTATGGAAAGCCATAAAAGACCTTACCAGACAACGTATGAAAGTCAGCTGTTCTGCATTGGAAATTGCCCGGCAGGCAGGATGGGACGATTCGGTATCTGATATTGAAACCCGTGTACGAACAGCATTAGCAGCTTTGGAACAAAGTGGATACTTGATAAGAGGAAATAATGTGCCTCACGTATATGCCACAGGCATCACGGTAAAGAATATGGATGAAGCAAGAAAGCGCATATCAATGTCATTGCTCTTCGACCGCGACGAAATAGAAAAGGCAGTCCGAATCATCAAATCATTGATATCCCAAAAACACATTGCCAAAGCCCAAGATTCAGAAGCAGAGTCGCGGATTGATTATCTGGCAGACATTTTGGGAATAAGCAAAAGAGAAGTTATATCCGTAGTGGAACGAATGCGACAAGAAGGCATATTGGCAGACAGCAAAGATATATCTGCTTATTTACTGGATGCAGGTGACTCGGAACGAAAGTCGCAAACACTCCTCGAACGTTTTGCAAAACTTGAACAATATATCCTCAACCATATTCCTGACGAATCTTTGCGAATATCATGCAAGCAACTGAATGACAATGCAGTAAACAACGGGATCAATACATCCAAAGAAAAAGATATTCGGACACTACTCTATTTCCTCACTGTCAAGGGCTATACCCGCAAAAAAGAGGATGCGGTTCGTAATATAGAAATAAGTCGTCAGGCAGACTTGGAATCAACCATCAAGCGTTTTGAAAAACGATTGGAAATTAGTCGTTTCGCCATAGAATGGCTATACAGGATCGCCTCAGATACGGAAACGGGAAATTCACCCAATAAGGCTATCCAATTTTCTGTAGTAGAACTTCTGAATCAAATAAAATCAAGCCCCCAATCCCTTTTCGGCGGACTTGATGACATTCAATTGGAAGACGTGGAAGAAGCACTTCTGTACTTATCAAAAATTGGTGCGCTAAAACTTGAAGGCGGTTTCCTGGTTCTTTATAACGCCATGAATATCCAAAGAATAAAGGACAACAAATCAAGATACAAGCAGGATGATTACCGGATGCTCAACGAATTCTACAAACAGAAGATTCAGCAAGTACATATTGTGGGCGAATATGCTAATCTGATGGTTAGGGATTACAATACAGCCCTGCGATATGTTCAAGACTATTTCCAAATGGATTACAGGAAGTTTGTTACAAAATACTTCAAAGGGGACAGAGTAAGCGAAATACAACGTAACTTGACGCCACAAAAATACAAGCAGTTGTTCGGGCAGCTATCCAAACGTCAAATGGAGATTATTTCCGATAAGGATTCACGTTGCATTGTGGTTGCAGCCGGACCAGGCAGCGGGAAAACACGAGTATTGGTTCACAAACTTGCCTCACTTCTGCTACTTGAAGACGTAAAACACGAGCAACTTCTGATGTTGACGTTTTCAAGGGCAGCGGCTACTGAATTCAAACAGAGACTCATGGAGTTGATAGGCAATGCAGCCCATTTTATTGAAATAAAGACATTCCACTCCTATTGTTTCGACCTTTTGGGGCGGATAGGAAATCTTGAAGATGCAAAAAGTGTCGTTGCAAAAGCAGCCGAAATGATCTGTCAAGGAGAAGTAGAGCCAAACAAAATAGGCAAGACGGTACTGGTCATAGACGAAGCTCAGGATATGGGAGTCGAAGAATATGCACTGTTAAGGGCCTTGATGGCCAACAACGAAGAAATGCGTGTGATAGCAGTGGGAGATGATGACCAAAACATCTATGAATTCCGTGGATCTGATTCCGACTATATGTACCGACTAACACAAGAAAACGGAAGTAAATTTGTCGAGATGACCGAAAATTACCGCAGTGCACACCATCCGGTGAATTTTGCCAACGGATTCTTGAGAACCATTGATAAAAGAATAAAAAGTACGCCAATTATCTCCATGAGAAAAGAAGAGGGTTGGGTCGAAGTAACACGCCATCAATCAAAGTATATGTATCAGCCACTCGTTGAAAAATTACTTCAACATAAAGACAAAGGCACTTCGTGTGTACTCACCCAAACAAACGAAGAGGCTGTTATCCTGATGGCTCTTTTGCGGAAACATGGCATAAATAGCAAATTAATACAGTCAATGGACGGTTTGCGCTTCTGGAATATGGCCGAAATAAGGTATCTCTTGCGGTATATAGACAAACGAGCAAAAACCCCTCTAATTCCAGAAGAATTATGGGAGGAAGCCAAACATGCAACCTTTTCTGCTTATGATGGTAGTCTAAGTCTGACGTATGTAAAGCGTTGTGTAGAGCAGTTTGAACAAACCAACAAAGCAAAATACCTCTGTGACTTCAAAGAGTTTGTATTTGAATCATCGGTGGAAGACTTTTGTGATGTTTCAGGAGCAGAAGTAGTGGTATCAACCATTCATAAAGCCAAGGGTAGAGAGTTTGACGACGTGTATATACTAGTATCTGATAATTATTCAAAAGATGCCTATCTGATGCGCAAATACTATGTAGGAATAACT